>OLRR01000004.1_pt1 | contig 255104 bp, 212 predicted proteins | sample 1671941 | NCBI WGS metagenome assembly OLRR01 (sample SAMEA3136628, study PRJEB25190) | human gut metagenome
ATAGCTCATGATGGCGATGCAGTCGTAGGTGCCGCCTACGCCGTTGTGGAAGTTCCGTTTGCCGCCCAAGTCGGTGCGCCAGTCGGAGAGAAAATCGATGTACTGCCGTTGTACCTTTTCCCATGTTGCCTCCAGCTCTGCCGCAGGATAATGCAAAGCAATTTTTGCCCGTATCTCTTTCTTGCAAGGCTTTGAATACAGCACATGGCTTTTGCGGTCGAATAGAAGCTCGTTATCCTTCATCTGTCTGCCTCTCCCTCATTTCCGCGCTGTGATACAGAGCCAGTTTTTCTTTTTGTGTATCTGCACATCGTGAAACCCCGCCTGCTCCAGATATGCCTTTAATTCAATGTCTTTGTAGATGGTCATACCGCCGATGATCTCCGTCCACTTCTTGTCCTTGTCCGTATCACCGTTGCTTTCGTTGCAGATGAGAAATGTCCCGCCGGGCTTCAGCACCCGATAAACCTCCCGGAAGCACTGCGGCAGATCGGGCCAGAAATAGACGGTTTCAAAGGCCGTTACAGCATCGAACCGGTCGTCCGCAAACACCATATCCGCCACACTGCCTTGCAGAACAGCGCAGCGACCATCCGAAATGGCGGCTTCGTTGACTTTTTTCGATTTCTGCACGCTGACGGGCGAATAGTCGATGCCCTTCACGATGCCCTGCGGACATTTTTTTAGAAGTCTCTTGATGTTCGCCCCACCACCGCAGCCGCAGTCCAGCACCTTAGCGTCCGGAGTAAGCTCTAAAAAGCGAAGTCCCCACCGTGCCACAGGACTGTGCCCCAGGTTCATCATGGCGACCATAATTTTCCCGCCAAAGCCTACGGGCTTGCGGGTATTTTCAAAGAATGACATATCAAACCTCCAATTTTACACACTCGGCATAGGTCAGCGGGAACGAGGCTTTCAAGACAGCGCTTTTTCGCACCGTCCAGCCGTTTTGCCGCAGGAAACGCAGGTATTCCTCACTCGTCCATCTGCTGTGGAGAGGGAAGCCCGCCGGCTTTATGATACAAGCAAGTTAGCAATGACTAACCAAATTATATCAAAAAGCAGACAGAAAGTCAATTTGTTTGTCTGCCCGTTAATTTATCTCTGCTTGATAGATACAAATAGCGGTGCCGCGAAGAGCATTGTATCACTTTCACAAAGGCTGTATATTGCAAACCTCTCATTGTTTTTTGAAATGTCTCTCAAAGACTCTCACGATATTTTGAAGCAAAGAAAAAATGCCCGAATACCGCCGTAAAAAGCAGTATTCGGGCATAAAAACAGGTTGCAAGTAAAACTTCCAGCCTTTGGGTAACGGTTGACAAAAAGATGCATTATGCGTTTTTAGGATGTAGATGTATATGAAACCTTGAATTTACTTTAATAATTCTTGTTTGTGCATTTCAACATGCATCATTATATGTCCGATATTTCCCTCTCCGGCATACTGTGTTGCGTCAAAGAAATTCTTATTTAATTCAGACCAATATAAGTCATTTTCATCTCCAAAAACCTTCAAAGATTTATTCAATTTGCCAACATAAATTTCAAGATAACAATTATCAAGGGGATATGTAAAATCCATTAAATGAGTAAGTACAATATCATTTTGTGTTATTGCAGTTTCTTCTTCAAGTTCCCTATATGCAGCATCTGTACCACTTTCATCTAACTCAATTTTTCCGCCGACAAAATTGAATAATCCCTTGTATGGATTTTTTCTTCTTTTGCACATTAACATCTTATCAGCGTTTTCATTAAAAACAACTATCGCATTATACCCCTGCATATTCAGTCCTCCATAAACTGCTGTTTCTTAATTTGATTATATCATAATCAGCATAAAATACAATATAAAGAATGCTCTTGAAATCTTTTGTATATATTTGCTCATTCATAATGAAAGTGTAACTATAAAACTCAATCCGGCTTTATGCCCTTGATATTAAATTTTCATCAAGAAAGCATCGTAGAAATACGGTGCTTTTTTATGGCAGATTATATCAACCTGTCAAAGAGAAATTAAAACAGTTATAATCTTTTAATTCATATTTTTACTTCTAAATATTTTAGACACGCAAATACACACTCATTTCCGTTTCTCCCCTATTTCCCCACGAATTATAAGGGATTAATGTAATCTTACATTTTTTTAGAGGAACCGGCTTATATTCGTCGTACAAGCTTTCATCCGGTTGTTCAACAAAACCGTCTGCAATTATTGTGCCGTTTTCATTAACCACAAAATCACCATTTGGATTAATTTTTAAAAGCTGCAAGTTTTCACAGTTATCAATACTTTCTGCACAATATACAACAGGACCTCTTGCAACAGCAACCTTACCTATATTAGCTCTGACAAGATTTGAGCATCTAATTAATTTAACTTTTAAATCAAAAGATATTTCAACATTAGTGTTTTTATTAATACTCAAAACTGCGTAGCCGTTTATCATTTCGTAATTACAATTTATTGTGAAGTTATCACACCAAGCAGGAATTCTCAGTGCCAACTTAAACGGTTTATTAGGCTTAACATATAAAATTACATTACCGCTTGACAAATAATTTGACTGAACATCAATAGAGCCGTTTGTAAATTGAGCATTTGCTCCAATATAAAGATTTACAAACAAGGTGCTGCTGTTTTCACTAAAGCAATACTCTCCTATTGATGATAAAAAGCGTGCTAAATTAGGAGGACAACAAGCAAAACCAAACCATTTTTGCCGCCTTGTTTTAACGTGATTTTTTCTCTCATCCTTTTTTGAAGCAACAGGCAAAACTTCAAGAGGGTTAACATAGAAAAAAGATTTTCCGTCACTGCCCATAGAAGCAAGAACCGTATTGTAAAGAGCTTGTTCAAACACATCAAAATATGAAGAAATGGGATTAATTTCAAACATACGGCGTGAAAACATTGCAAGACCGATTGAAGCACATGTTTCACAATAAGCCAAATCATTCGGCAAATCATAATCAAATGAAAATGCCTCTCCGACTGCAGTGGAACCTATACCGCCTGTTATATATAATTTTTTATTTACAATATTATTCCAAATATTTTTACAGGCGTTAAATACACAATCATCTTTTTTAACTTTTGCAATTTCAGCCATACCACGATATAAATAAACACCTCTGACAGCATGACCTACAGCTTCATTCTGCTTAACAGCAGGCATATGTGCCTGATTATATTCATAATCAATACTGTTATCTGTACGATTATAACAGCGCTCAATATCAAAATAATATGGCTTTGTGCCTCTTCTTTTTATAAATAATTCTGCCTGATTTATGTATTTTTCATTTTTTGTTATATAATATAATTTCACCAAGGCAGACTCGGCTATTTCATGACCCGGATAGCCCTGATTTTTATTATCTCCAAAATAATCACAAATTAAATCAGCAAAGCGAATGGCGGCATTTAATAATTTATTATTGCCGGTGGAATTGTAATATGCCACAGCAGCCTCTGTTAAATGTCCAAAACAATAAAGCTCATGACGGTCTTTCAAATTAGAAAATATTTTACTTCTGTCATTAATTATATAGAGAGTATCAAGATAACCGTTTTCAAGCTGTGCGCTGCAAATTAAATCCACCAAATCATCAACTTGCTTTTTTAACGCATCATTTTTTTCGTTTACTAAAACATACGAAGCGGCTTCTATCCACTTATATGCATCTGTATCCTGAAAGCACCAACCTAAAAAAGAATTGGAACTGCATTCGGTTTCTTTATATTCCCATTTATCAACCGGAAAAACAGGAACGGGAATACCGGCTTTAAGTGATGAACATACAGAAGATGCCTTTATAAAATTTGAAATACAATAACTTTTAGGTGCACCCGGAATCAAATCGTTTAAAGCATTATACTGATATGGAATAACAACTGTTTTAATTAAATTCAAATATTTATTAAAATAATTGTCATTCACTTTAACGTTATTTAAATGCAAAGGATTTGAAAAATTGTTTATATTCATATTTACCCCTTAAACAAACAATTAACTTACTGTACTTTATCATAAAAACAGCGTATTTTCAACAGCAATCAACAGATATGTTGCAATTCAGTCAAAGTAGATTTATAATAATTACAGAGGTGAATTTAATGGAAATCAAAAAAGCAAAAGAAAGCGATATTGAACAAATAACAAAACTGCTTTACCAAGTACATAAAATTCATTCCGACAAAAGGCCCGACCTTTTTATACCGAAAAAGAAAAAATATAATGAAAATGAACTTAAAAGCATAATTAAAAATGAAGAAAAACCGATTTTTATTGCAACAGATGAAAAAAGCGGTAATATACTTGGATATGCATTTTGTATTTTTCAAAAGCAAAACGCAGATTCAATGCAGCCCATAAAAACGCTTTATATTGATGATTTATGTGTTGACGAAAATCTGCGTGGCGGCGGAATAGGTTATAAAATTTTTGAATATGTGAAAAATTATGCCAAAGAAAAACACTGCTATAATTTAACGCTTAATGTTTGGGCTTTAAATGAAAATGCAAAAAAATTTTATGAAAAGTGTGGCTTAAAAATTCAAAAGTACACAATGGAAAACATTTTATAAAGAAAAAGCACATCGTAAACAATATACGATGTGCTTGATTTTTTTTGATTTATTAAATACCCCCTATAATATCAATACATTCTAACAATAATACAAACCAAAACGACAAATAATTTCAAAATAATTAAAGAATCTTTGCAACTATTTAACGATATAAAATGTTTTAATAGTGAAAGGAGTGATAAATTGAAAAGCTATGAATTAACTGAAGAAATGTTCAACAAAAAATATGATAAATATTCTGCACTAATTTATCGTTTGGCATTTCAATATACATTGAATAAAACCACGGCGGAGGATATAACGCAAGATGTTTTTATAAAATTGTTCGTCAATAACAAACGCTTTGCTAATGATGAACACGAAAAAGCTTGGATAATTAGGGTCACAATAAATCATTGCAAAAATATACTGCAATCAAAAAACAATAATCATTTACAATTATTAGATACAGAGCATATTGATGAGCATTTTGAAAACAGAAGCATTGAAAAAATAGATATTCAACAATCAATAAAAGATTTAAGTCAGAATGAACGAACGATAATTTTGTTATATTATTATGAAGATTTAACAACAAAACAAATCTCGAAATATTTGAAAATGAATGAAAATACAGTTAAATCCCATTTGAAAAGGGCAAAAATAAAATTGAAAAATAATTTAGAAAGGTAGATTAATTATGAAATATAATGATTATATTGAAGATATAAATCCTTCATTAGAATTAAAAGATAAAATATATACTAATGTAAAAAAAGAACTTGTGAAAAAGCAAATTAATAAAAGAAAAAGAATTAAAAGCACAATCACTGCAGCTGCATGCTTTGCGTTACTTATCGGAACAGTTTCGGTTATTAATAACGCCTCAAAATCCGATACTCAAAACACTTTGATTAGTCAATCAAAAAATAGCAGTGAAAATTTCATAACAATTACAGAAGAAGGTGACAACAAATCATTGCCACAAGAATTATTGATAAACAATGCCTTTTACCGACAATTTTCATCTAATGATGTAAAAAATAAATTACAAAAGAATAATGGAAATTATGTTGTGAAAAAATCCGATATAGGTGATTATGTTTGCGACATTACTTCAAACAACATTTATAATATTGATACACAAAAAATTGAAAACAATGAAAATGCTAAGAAAAATGAATTCTACAATGCAAAGGTATATTACTACTTGCCGTGCAATGATTTGTCTAACATCGTTGTTAAAACAGCAGATAAGTACTATTTGTTTCATATTGTTAATTTGAATAATTCGACTGATATTAAAGAATTATTTAATTTGTTTTCAATTAATGAAAATAATCAGATTGATTCAATAGAAATTTGGCAAGATGAAATAATTGACGAAAACATTACCGGATTTGAGGGTGAAACAATAACCGGTACAACCGTAAAAGAGGTGTTAAAGAAAACTATTAAAGAAACAAATAAAATCAGCGACATAATTAAATGTTTTTCACTTGCAGAACCAATAAAGAACTCAAATGAAAATGATATATACTTTGATATACACCGCAATAAAATTAATGAGAGTATGAGTGAAACCGGTCAGTATCGTCTTGTATTCAAATTATCAAACGGTTTATCATTTGAGGCTTGGATTTGTAAAGACAGTAGATATATTCAAATTTTAGAATCAACATATTTCGAATTGGATTTCGACAATATTAATACAATAATTAAAACAATAGAATAGCACTATATCATAAACAAAAGAGCAACTGTTCTTTTGTTTATTTGCTCGGATGATATCTAATTTGATTAATTGATATTTCTATTATTGTGATTAATCATCAATAAGAAACAGCTTATATTGTCTTATGTATATAAACTAATTCAACATTTTATTTAATATAAAATAAACAAAAACCGATATTTATAGCACGCTGTCATTATTCATATTGACCAACGGCTATTGCTTATGTTACTATTGGAGTATAATAAAGGATTTTTATACAAAAAAATCACAAACAATTTTATATTTTTATTTATAAAGAAAAAGATTTGAAGGATTTGCATTATTGTGGACGTGCAAAAAATTTTGAAAGTATTGGCGATAATTATATTGTAAAAACTGTTTGGAACGAAAATCAAAGTGTTGACCAGGCAACCATAACAGTTGTTTCTTACTAGATCGTGGAGGGCATTTATCAATGAAGAGAAAAATAATAATTGTAGTACTTGTTCTGCTTTGCTTTGTTAGTATTATTTTAGGCGTTTATTTCATAGTTCACAATAATTCATCGGATAAGTATACGCTTGAAAGTATTCGCTATGAGTATTTGAATTCAGACAGAAAAGTTGTTGCTGCCGTTAATGATGTTGATATTACAAACAAAGAACTGTGCTTAATTCAATATTCAAGCCATACAAATAAACCGCTTGAAAAGGCTATTGAGCAAAAGGCGATTGTTCAATTGGCAGAGGCTGATAGCTTTTCACTAAGCGAGTCGGAAGAAAATAAGGAAATCGAATATATAACTACACAATATGAAAAATTAAATTTGCCGGATAATGAAGAAAACAATGCCTTTTGCGATGCTCTGATTAAAGAGCATTTAGAAATGACTACCTCTGTCAAATACCAATACCATATACAAAAACAGATTATGCGTCAAAGTTTCAGTAGTGATAATAAAGCTATAAATGAAAAATATGAAAAATATAAGTCGATTTATAAAGAATGGGAGGATGGAGGCAAGGAAAATTCAAAGTTATATAAAAAAATATGGTCATTAAGAGAGGAGATAGCTCAAGAATATATTCAAAAAAGGATTGAACAGCTTCAAATAAAAAAATATTAGTTGCATATTTGTTAAAAGAATTTGAAGATCCTATGGAATTCCCTCTATTTTTAGATACAACTTCTCTTGGGACAGGTCAAGTCGTTATATTAGAAACAATTAACGAAACTACATTACACGACATAAATAAAGCAGGTATTGGAAAAAACTTCGAATCTTATGGTTCTTTCATTGTTAATGTTAGTTGGACAAAAAATCAGAATTATAAAAAGGCGGTGATAACAACATGAAAAAGAAAATATGTTTTATGATTTTATCTTTTTTAGTTTTGATTTCATTTTGCAATTGTTCAAATACAGATAAAATTCAAAGCAATCAAAATTCAACTGAACAATCAACCAACTCTGACAATTCGTATAAATCTCAAATGGATATTGCAATGAAACACATTAATAATCCTAAAAAATTGGCGAAAGTAAATTCTACAGATATTACACAAGTAGACATAGATTTATATTCTATAGGTGGAGATAGCAATACTATTGATGATGTTATTGAATACTATATTGTTGCAGATTATGCAGAAAAGAATTCACTTAAATTAGATGACTGGAGTCAGAATTTGTATGATTCAGTTTATAACGAAATGGTCGATGATAGTGAATTAACCGAAGAATACTGCCTTAATAATTATGGTATATCTAAAAATGAGGTTATAAAATACGCTCAAAAAAGAATATATCAAATAGGAATGAAACACGCTTTTTCAAGTATGGTTACCAATGAGGTGTCAAATGGTGATACGCCAACCAAACACCCTGAATTAAAAAAAGCTTATGAAAAATTTGAAAAAGAAAAATTAAAAAACGGCGCAAAAGCGTGGGAAGAAATTGAACAAGCTTACTATGAAATGATTGCAAAAGATTATAATATAGTAGTTTATTAATTAAGAAGTAGTTTCATTTATAGACACTGAAAGAAACTATAGTTATATTGAATATACTACTTCTAATGGTGCGAAAAGAGGCTATGTTCAAACTGCTTTTACATCAGGAACATATGCTGTTCTTGAAACAGTTAATGAAATACAAATGAATGATCTTCATAGAGCTGGATTGGGAGAAAATTTTGAATCTAATGGAACGATATTATTAAACTTCTCTTGGACGAAAGGGCAACAGTATAACGATATTAAGGAGCAGATTATATGAAAAAAATAAATTTATTGGCTTTATTAATATGTGCGTGTCTGTTAATGAGTTGTCTTGCTGCGTGCTCTCATCGTAATGTAACAGTAGATTCTGATAATGAAACATCAATAACTGAAAATGAATCGTTCAGAGAACAAATGGATATAGCTATGAAAAATGCTTCTAAACAGGAGGTTATAGCTAAAGTAAATGATATCAAAATAACACAAACTCAAAAAGATGTATATTTAATCAGCGGCGAAAATTATACAACCGAGGAAGTTGTAAAGATGGTTGTTATAGAGGATTATGCAAAAAAGAACAACTTGAAAATAAATGAAAGTGCTCAAAATAGAATTGACAGTATGCGTAAATCAATGGAAGAGGACGAAAGTCTAAGTGACGAATATTGTTTGAACACCTATGGTATATCAAAAGATGAAGTTATTGAATATATGACTCATAGGAGTGAACAGTTGTGGCTCAATTCTGCATTTTCAGATATGGTTATTGAACAAGTTTCATCGGGTGAATGTCCAAAACTTTATCCCTGCTTGCAGAAAGCATACAAACAATTTGAACGAGATAAATCAAGTAAAGGTTCTAAAGCTTGGGATGACATTGAAGAAGCTTACTATGAAATGATTGCAAAAGATTATAATATAGTAATTTATTAATTAAGAAAGAGTGAGCGTTTATATTGCTCACTCTTTTTATATACATTTTTTCAAAATATTAATAAAAAGCAAACGCAAAAATAAAAAAATACAGTGAAATAAAAAGAGGTTTAGGATTCGAGCCTTACACTAAGGTGTATAAAGAAACTCTAAATCCGCATTGTTTTTTACAGTAGGGTACTGCACAGTTTGATGACGAAGAATATAAAAGGGAAAACTTAAAGAGAGGGCTAAATGGGAGTTTGACAGTTGCCAAAAATCAAAAATAAATGTATAATAAAATCCAATAAATAATAGAGGATACATATTATGCTAAACCTTATTCCGACACCGAATTTTGCAGAAATCAACGAAACTAAAACGCTGAATGTACAATCAATCGTGATAAACGAAGCAGACATCAACCGAAATGTCATTGATGATTTTTATGCGTTTTTGAGCAAAATCAATATTCAAAACGGCAACGGCTCACAGATTGAATTCCTTGATGACGGTTCACTTGACAACGAAGAATACAGGCTTGAAATCAGCGACAAAATCCGTATTTATTCAAACAGTCTCGGTGGAAAAATTTTTGCGTTGCAAACGCTGAAACAAATCCTTTTTCAATACGGTGAAAATGTGCCTTATCTCACAATCAAGGACAAGCCGGCACACGAAATCAGAGGATTTATGCTTGATGTCGGCAGATATTTTTTCTCTGTTGATGATGTAAAACTGTTCATCAGAAAAATGTCGTTGCACAAGTTAAATTTCTTGCACCTGCATCTCACGGAAGACCAGGGATGGCGAGTTGAAATCGACAAATATCCATTGCTCACTCAAATCGGTTCGGTGAGGAAAAAGACCAACTTCAACCACAAGGAACACGGCGGATTTTACACAAAGGCTCAAATCAAAGAGATTGTTGACTATGCTCATAATTTTGCAATCAGCGTTATGCCCGAATTTGACATTCCGGGGCACAGCAGGAGTGCAATGGCAGGTTATAGCTATCTTGGTTGCTTTGACAGGAAGTTGCCCGTTGCCGACCACTGGGGAGTTAAGCACGATGTTTTGTGTGCAGGCAAGGACTCAACCTACAAATTTGTTGAGGATATTATTGACGAATTTTGTGAAATGTTCCCCGACAAATATTTTCACATCGGCGGTGACGAAGTGCCGAAACACAGATGGCATTTGTGTCCGCACTGTCAGGCGAAGATGAAAGAATTGGGATTGAAGAACGAGGACGAACTTCAATGCTATTTTATGAACAAAGTGAACGATTACTGCAAAAGTAAAGGCAAGCAGGCGTTTATGTGGAGCTGGGATTTGAAGAATGACAAATTGCTTTCGAAGGATTTGGGTTTCACAAAATGCGGAGATATGGACACGGGCAACCGTCCGTTCATAGACACAAGCACATCTGCTTACTACATTGATTTGCCTTACGGGTACATCAGCCTAAAGGACACAGCCGATCACCGACTTTATTCGGGCAACTGCCTTGGCGGTGAGGTCACATTGTGGACAGAGTATGTGCCGAATATGACGAGGGCGGACAAGGTAACTTATCCTCGACTCGGCGCAATGGCTCAAACCGTGTGGCACGGCGACAACTCATACGAAAAGTTTGCCGAAAATTTGGATTACTACTATTCATTTCTCGACAAAAACGGAATTGGTTATTCCAAACCGAGCACGGCAAATCCGAGCAAACCTTTGGCATTTTTCCAAAATCTTTGGTTTGAAAGACGACAGCTCACCTGGGAGGGATTGACCAATATTTTCGACGACCTAAAGGTTGAACTGCTTGCTAAAAAACAGCAACACACAACAGACTGTTGAAAAAGTTATTGGACATCGAGCTTCATTGTTGCGATAAGCCTTTAATGTTTCTTAAAATTGTCCAAAAACATAAATACGCCCCCTTAACTATAAATTATTATAGCATTTAGGGGGCGTATTTTCCGCCATATAAACTTGTCAGATAAGTGACCTTTTGTTAACTTTAACTGAATTGGTCGGCAACTTATACTATGCCAAACTATTCTGTATGGTAAGAAAGCAAAATAGAGAAACTTCAATTTTACGCTGTTTATACTTCCTCTGTTTTTATCACTTTTGCGCTTGCAAGGGAGAGTGCGTTTGAATGAAGCGGAATTTCAATTTCGTTATACACATTTGACACGCCGAATTTTGTCTTTGGCGCTGTGCGAATAATCAGCGTGGAATCCTTTTCGAGATATTCTTTGTAATCACGGAGATTCATAATGAATTTTCTGTCTATGTTAAAATAATCGTTGATTATCTGATTTCTGCTGAATACCTGCAAATTCAAGCCTTCAAAATCAAATTCAAGTACAACATCCTTATGCTTTTTCAGTATGTTTTCGGGCAGTTTTAATTCATAATAGCATCGCTTGCCTGTTGAAAGCAGATAGTGATTATACGGCAGTTTTCTTTTGCCTGTTTGGGTCAAGGTGATTTCGTTTTTCAAATCAACATTCGACACCTGCTCACAAAGGATTTTTCCGCTGTCGCAATAGACTGTGCCGTCAAGGAAATAAGGCTTTCCGTCAATGAAGTGAAAACGCTTTGCTTCTTCATAAGAAATAACATAAATCATCACATCATCGAGTATGTTTGCTTCATCAAGAGCCAAAGCCTGTACTGTGCCGTTGATTGAGCATTTTGGTTCAATGCCCTCACACTGGGCGAAATAGCAAACCGTTTTGCCGTCTTTTTGCGTTTTTGCAACCGGCTGAGCAAGAATGTAATCAAACTGCACCGAGCCTAATTGAATATTAAACGGATAAAAGAACAATGCACCTGCTTTTACATCAATGCTCGGCAAGTTTATCGTTTTGCCCTGTATAGAAAATACAACCTGAACATCCTTAAAATCGTTATACTTTAAGCCTTTTTCATACGCACCTGCAAAGAAGTAGCCGCTGCCGTCATTGTCGGCTCTTACGGAACATTTCAAGAACGAAATGTCCTTTGGGTCTGTGCTGTTCCATTTTGGAAAATATGCCTGTTTTGTGGATATTTCGGTGTCAAAATCACTGATGAAAAGGTGCATAAGACGAAGTCTGTCGCCATGTGCACGGCAAGCGCCGTATCTGCTGATAGGTGCTTGGAAGTCGTAATCAATAATCGGATAGTCGTTTGGATAGCCTGTCAACTTGCTTTCCTGCAACAGACGGTCATTGGGATTTGCACCGCCGCAGAACATATAGTAACCAATCCAGTTCATACCGCTTGCAAACTTTGCAAAGCTGACGCCGTAGCCGTCTTTTTCGCTGATGAAAGGTCTGCGATGTTGTGTCACCTGATTACCCGGTCCCGTTTCACAAGTGCCGTAAGGAATGTAGTCAAACACACCGCTTTCAGCTTTTTGGCTTTTGAATAAATCTCCGCCGATTTCGTCCTCTGTTCTTGCAGGAGTGATGGCAAAACGATTGTTCGGTTTGAGTTCTTTTTTACCGCCGTTCCAAGGACCGTCGGGATAACCTCCTGCCAATGGCAAAAGACGATGGTCAGGCTTGCTTAACGGCCAAGCGGTCATTGTGAAAAACGGTGCTTTGTATCCGATTTCTTGAGCTAATTTTTTCAAGGTCAAAAGGTGCTGAATCGGTCCTGTATATTCATTTTCAATCTGGATACCGATAACGGTTTTCCCGTCAAGATACGGTGCAACCTCTTTGTATAATCCTTGCCAGTATTCCTTAACTTCTGCAAGGTATTCGGGTGCGTCCGTTCTTTTCTTTTTCATTTTGTTTATGCGTTTTGGGAAGTCGCCGTACACAACCTCGGCGTGACACCAAGGGCCGATACGCAAAATGCAAGGCATATCAATCTCCTTGCACAACTTCAAAAACCCTGCAATGTCCTTATTTCCGCTAAAATCAAACTGCCCCTTGATTTCCTCGTGATAATTCCAAAAAACATAGGTCGATACTGTATTTACGCCGCATTCACGCATCTTCAAAAGCGTTTCTTTCCAACGCTCTTTTGGCAATCTTGCAAAGTGCAGTTCACCTGCAATGATTGAATAAGGCTTGCCGTTTTTTGTGAAATACAGCGTGTTGCAACCGTATTCACTTTCCATATTTGAATAGTCAAAGTGTCCGTCCTTAACTTCTTTCGGACTTGCTTTTATCTCGATATTCATTAGAAAATTTCCCCTTATGGCAATATCGCTTTTGTAAAAACAAAGCCTCATAGGTTTTGTTTTTTGTTCTATTGCGTACGGTTATTATATCATCAAGATGATTTTTTGTAAATCAAATTGTATACTATCGCTTTGCGTTTCGTATGTTGCTGTGCTATAATCAAAATTAAATAATACAAGGAACATCATAATCCAATGAACAATTTGATAGAATTATTTGGAAATCATATATACAAAACCGCACCGACAAACCCTTTGTCAGCAAGAAAAAAGCTGTGCTTTGCATTTAGTGCGGCAGGTCTTATGTGCAAATATTTCCCAACAAAAAAGCTTTTGCCGTCACGCCAATTTATGCAATGGGCGGCTGCCGATTCTGCAATCACACCGCTGAAAACGGGCAAAAATTCTGCAATCGTAAGTCTGTATCTGCCGTGTGAAATTTTGCATTCCATGGGCATCAGCACGCTGTTTCCGGAGGCTCTTGCTTGCTATTTGGCTGCGGCAAGGTCGGAGCAGGTGTTCATCGACACGGCGGAGCAAAATTTTGTTTCGCAAACTATGTGCTCTTATCACAAGGCTTTCATCGGAATGGTGGAAACGGGAGTTTTGCCAAAGCCTGATTTTATCATCAACACAACCCTTGCATGTGACGCAAATCACTTGTCGTTCAGGCGAGCTGCTGAACACTACAATGTTCCTCAATATATGATTGATATGCCGTACAATTATTCAAGCGGTGCTGTGGATTATGTCGCAAAGCAAATCAGAGATATGGTGACCTTTATTGAAAAGCAGGGCTATACTTTTGATGAGGCAAAGTTGATTGAAACGGTTGAAAAATCAAAGCAGACGCTAAAAAATTTTAATGATATATTGGCACTTCGTGCAAATCGTTCGTTGTCGGACGAAATGACTTCTCAAATGCTGTCGGTTTTTGCAACACATGTTATGCTCGGCACGGATAACGCATTGAAATACAGCACCGATTTGAAAAACGAGCTTTCTGCCGTTCCCGAGGGCAAAAAGGGCGTAAGGCTTCTTTGGGTGCATACCTTGCCTTATTGGCAGGACGCTTTGCGTGATTTGATTAACTTCACCGACCGTTGCGAGATTGTCGCTTGCGATATGGTTATGGACGCTATGTACTGCAATCTTGAAGAAACCGACCCGTACAGATTTATGGCAGACCGACTTGTCAGAAACACCGTAAACGGAAACGGTACGAACAGAATAAACGCAACGCTTGAACTTGCAAAGAAACTCAATGCTAACGGCATTGTTTGGTACTGCCATTGGGGTTGCAAGCAAACGGCAGGACTTTCAAACATTGCAAAATCGACCTTTGAGGCAAACGGCTTTCCGACGCTCATTCTTGACGGTGACGGCTGTAATTGGAACAATGTCAACGACGGTCAAACCGTGACGAGAACAGAAGCGTTTTTAGAACTGTTGGAGAATAGAAAATGATTGGATATAACTGCAAATACACACCGGTGGAGATTTTGGCATGCTTTGACGATTATCGTTTAATTAACAACGAAGCGGAGCATTTTGACTATTCTTCACAGGCTATGCACGCAAATGTTTGCTCACACATTAAGGCGATTTGCGAGGAAATACATCGGGGCGACTATGACAAACTTGTATTTATGAACTGCTGTGACAGCACAAGACGATTGTTTGATGTGGCAGAAAGCAAGATTAAATACAAAACTATTCTTGACCTGCCGATTGACAACGGTGCTTGTGCCGTAAAACGATTGAAAAATGATTTGCTTTTTCTCATTAAAGACCTTGAAAGCGTAACAGGCAAAGCGTTTGACACAAAAGCATTTTTGAGTAATTTCAGCGACAAGCCGATTGCGTTCCCAAACAGCAAATTCATTTTAGTGCTTGGTGCAAATGCAAACGGAAGCCTGATGAATGTAATCAGAGAGTCGTTCCAAATGCCGGTAATCAATATGACTTGCTCAAACAATCGCTGTGTTTCAAACGAAAATATGAGCGAAAGCGACAGCCTTGACGAGCTGATAGAAAAATACGCAAGAGCGTTGATGGCGCAAATTCCTTGTATGCGAATGAGCGACACGACATCAAGAAAGCAACTGCTAAACAATGAAAATTTGGCAGGTATCGTATACCACACAATCAAGTTTTGCGATTATTATTGCTTTGAATACACAAAACTTGCAGACAGCAAAACGCCGATTTTGAAAATCGAAACGGACTATACCACACAGCAATTAGGTCAGCTTTCAACAAGGCTGGAGGCTTTTTGCGAAACCTTGAATACGGAGAATAATGCAAAGATAAAAATGAACAAAAACGGAAAATATTACGCAGGAATTGACAGCGGTTCAACCTCAACGGAGCTTGTCATTTTTGACGAAAACAAGAATATTATAAAGGCTGTTATGGTCAGAACAGGTGCAAACGCTCAGGCAGGAGCGCAAAAGGCACTTGACGAGGCACAAATCAGTCTTGACGAAATAAAAACCATAACCGCAACAGGCTATGGCAGAAAAAATATTGATTTTGCAAACGATGATGTAACGGAAATTACCTGCCACGCAAGAGGGGCGAGGTTTTTGTATCCCGAAGCACGGTATATTATTGACATCGGCGGGCAGGATTCAAAGTTTATCACCCTTGATGAAAACGGCAATGTTGCCTCATTTGTTATGAACGACAAATGCGCAGCAGGCACGGGTCGTTTCCTTGAAAATATGGCAAAGGCTCTTGAAATCAGCATGGAGCAAATGGCAAATGACGGCTTAAAATTCGGCGAGGATATTTCAATTTCAAATATGTGCACGGTGTTTGCCGAAAGTGAAGTTATTTCGCTGATTTCCGAAAACAAAAAGATAGCCGATATTATTCACGGTTTGAACAAAAGCGTTGCGATAAAGACGAAAACTCTTGCAAGCAAGGCACTCGGTGCAGACGGTGTAATGATGACGGGCGGTGTTGCAAACAACAAGGGCGTTGTAACCGAACTTGAAAAGCAGTTGAACACAAAGATTTTCATATCTGATAAGCCTGAATTTTGCGGTGCAATCGGTGCGGGATTGTTTGCCCTTGACAGTGACAGATAAAACTTATTTTGGAGAAGCAAATGAACAAGAACTTTCAGAAAAAAACGGCTTACGACTATGTACAGCAAACGAAAAAAGAGAATTTTATTTTTTTGAACGAGAAATACGCACAGCAGGGACAGACATTGCTGTTCGGCGACTCAATTACGGAAATATTCAACAGCTATGAGCTGTTTTATGCCTTTTCGCAAACCACGGGGCAGGCAGTTTACAACCGTGGAATCAGCGGTGACACAAGCGACAGATTGTTGGAAAGGCTCGAAAGTAACGCCTTGAACATAAACCCGAAAAATCTTGTGATTTTAATCGGAACAAACGACATCGGCATAGGACTTCCGACCGAGTACATTTTGAAGAATATTCAAGAAATTTTGCAAAGAACGCAGACACTTTGCCCGAATACCAACGTTGTGTTGCAGGCAATTTATCCCGTTAATTCGCATTTGTCAATCATTGCAAGGCAGATGGTCGGCAAACGCAGTAACAAAAAGATTTTGGCAATCAACGAAAAACTGCACAAAATCGCTCTTGAAAGCAAGGTGCAATGGCTCGACCTTACAAAAGTGCTGTCCGATGAAAAGGGCAGACTTGCAAAAGAGTATAGTTTTGACGGTCTGCACCTGAACGCCCAAGGTTTTGAGATTGTATCCGAAAATATTATTCCGTTATTGAAATAAGCATAAACACAAGGTAGGCTGTTGAGAAAGGTAATGAAATTTGGCATTTTTCAGAGTTTTATCAATAATATAAGCACCGCAAACTCAACGTCTGCGGTGCTTTAACAATTCCTAAAAAGCAACAAATCGTTTTCTTAAATACACAAAAACATTATTGCGGCAATTCCGATTACAAAAGCTATTGCCCATATAATCATAAATATTTTACTCATTTGCTTTATTTTGCAAGACAGGTTTGAAGCCTTACCGTCGACAGAAAAATCACTTCTGAATTTTTTGTCAATAAACAAAGTTATGGCTTGCGGAATTAAATACAGCAGGTTAACGGCAAACAGCAAAAGTATATATTCAAACATTTCGCTTAAATACATTCCGCCGTCCATAGAAAAAAACACAACCAAAATAAATACCAAATATGACGGAACAAACGAGCCAAAAAAGCATATGATTGTGATTACAAATAAAATTTTTTGCAAAATCATACGCTTTTTAGTTTTGCTTTCGTTACCTTTAGCCACAATATCATCTCGCTCTCTGCATTTTTATTATACCATTATATTACAAGTTTGCAAACAGAACAGATTATAATTATCGGTCTTTTATTTGTTGCTGAATTCAAAAATATGAAAAATCTCTGTCTTTTCGATTTTTGCAGTTGTTTTTCCGTCTTTTACCTCTGTGTCAAAATGATAGAAATTGTTCCAAAAAGCGAACTATTACAAACATAAATTCGATAACAACATCAAAAAGGATCTGCCTTTGCATTTTTGATGGATAAACAATATAAAAGGCTAGAATAAAAAATGCCCTGAAAAATCAGGGAATGGTAAAAGAAAAAAAAGAGCTGAATTTTCAGCTCTTTTTTATGGCAGATTATATCAACCTGTCAAGTCACGGTCGTATTTGCTTTGCAAATCTCCACCTTAAAGACTTGACAGAACGATGTTACGGGTTTAATTGCATTATAAACCCGTAATAAGAACATCACCCATTTACAAAATCACAGATTTTGAATGGGTCCCGATAACCTTGTTACTCGCTTCGCTCGTAATAACGATTCTTCGAATCCTTAATTTCTTTTTACAAAAGAAAAACGAGATACTCACTTGAGTATCTCGTTCCTCTTTGGCAGAGGTATAAGGATTCGAACCTTAAATGACGGAGTCAGAGTCCGGAGTGTTACCGTTACACTATACCTCTATATTATTAAATTTACGCAAAACGCACGACTGTACACGCACAATATCGCTTTTGCTATGTTATTATAACACATATTTTGAATTTGACAAGTGTTTTTTTAAAATTTAAGAAAATATTTTATAAAAATCAATATTTATATTCTCTTTTATGCAAAATGTGATATAATTATCTTGTTGGATAGGGGTTACTTTTACCCGTCCGGAAAACACTCACCATAAGGAGGAGAACAAAAATGGTGACGGCAAAAATTTTTGCAATCATAATCTTTATTCTTATGTTTGCATTGATTATCATGGACAAAATTCCGAGGCAATGGGTTACTCTCGGATGCGGTCTCGCTACAATCGTCATAGTGTTCGGCATATGTATGAGATCTCCGTCTGCGATAATGGACACGCTGAATGTCAAAAGCATATTTACCGCAGAATTTTGGCATGTCAGCGGAAATTCCACCGAGGAATCAAGCGGAATTAACTGGGCGACAATAATATTTATCGCCGGAATGATGGTTATGGTAGAGGGAATGGCTAAAGCAGGATTTTTCCGCTGGCTGTGCCTTACCATAGCAAAGGCAGTAAAGTACAAAGTAATGCCCATACTCGTAACATTTATGATTATGAGTGCGGTACTTTCAATGTTTATCGACAGCATCACGGTAATACTGTTCCTTGCCGCAGTAACCGTAGAACTTTCGCAACTTTTGAAATTCGACCCCGTGCCGATGATACTAAGCGAAATTTTCTGTGCAAATCTCGGCGGCTCGGCAACAATGTGCGGTGACCCGCCTAACATTATCATAGGTACCGCCTTAGGTTACAGCTTCGGCGACTTCCTTTCAAACACAGGTCTCATCGCAGGTGTCGGACTTGTGGTAATGGTTGTCTTCTTTTCGCTTGCATTCAAAAAAGAACTTACGGCAAATGCAGGCTCGGGCACAGGAGAGGCAGTAACTTATCCCGACCCCAAAGAGGCTATCGAAAACAAGCGTGATTTCATCATCTCGACAATCATCTTTTTAACCGCTGTTGTGTTGCTTATAACTCACGCACAGTCGGGTCTTACCGTTGCGTTCATCGGCGTATTTATCGCACTGCTTACGCTGATTACATCGCCAAAGCACGTACGTCACATACTCAAGAGAGTTGACTACAAAACGCTTCTTTTCTTCATAGGTCTGTTTATAGTAGTAGGCGGACTGGAGCAAACAGGCGTACTGGAAGTAATCGCATCATTTATCGAAAAACTCTGCAAGGGCAACTTCCTGGCTATGGTATTTATCATTATGTGGATAAGCGCTATGGCAAGTGCGGTAGTTGACAACATTCCGTTTGCGGCAACAATGGTACCGGTAATCAAGAGCCTTGCGATGACAACACCCGGCGCAGACCTCGGCGTTCTCGCATATGCGCTGTCAATCGGTACAGACATAGGCGGCTCGGCTACTCCGATCGGCGCAAGCGCAAACGTTGTAGGTACATCCGTTGCAGCAAAAGCAGGACACCCGGTAGGCTGGGGCAAATACTGCAAGACAGCAATTCCCGCAACAATTATTGTTTTAGTAATAGCAATGCTTATAATTAAGGTAAGATATTTTTAATTTTTAAGGAGGAGACAATATGGCTAAGCAAAGAATCATTGCAATCGGTCGTGAATACGGCTCAGGCGGTCACAAAATCGGCGAAATTTTGGCGAAAAAATACGGTATTCCGCTCTATGATAAGGAAATGATTGAAGTAATCGCAAAGGAAAAAGACCTTGACTTAGACGAGCTGAAGAAATATGACGAAATTCCGAGAAACAGATTGTTTTCCAGAACCGTAAACGGCTTTACCAATTCTCCCGAAGAAACAATAAGCCAGATGCAATTTGACTTTTTGCGTGAAAAAGCAAATTCGGGCGAAAGTTTTGTTGTAGTCGGCAGATGTGCTACATCAATCCTCAAAGACAACGAAAATATGGTTTCAATCTTTGTAACAGGCGATTTGGTTTACGAGGCTACAAGAATCTCTAAACTGTATCGCATAACAGAGGTTGAGGGCGAGTCAATGGTAGAAAAGGTAAATAAGCAGAGAAAGCAGTACCATAACTACTATTGCAAGGAAAAGTGGGGCGACTCACGCTACTATGACCTTATCATCAATTCATCAAAGGTGGGCATAGAAAACGCAGCCGACATAATCGACCACTACATAAAACTGATTCAAACAACAGAATAATAAATAATGCCGTGGGTTCGCCTGCGGCATTATTGCTTTCGACAACAAAAAATTAACATAAATCAAGGCATATAAAAACGCTTGGCTGAAACAATAAATTCAGTCAAGCGTTTTAGTTTTATTACTTATCAATAAGTATTGTTCTCCGGGTCGATCCAATCGTCCTCTTCTTCCCATTTACCGCTGGGTGTAAGAATCCAACCTGTTTGAACTTCGGATGAAACGGAAAACATTACTACTTCGATTTCGGGAAGTTCAAATTCACTTTTCTTTTTCATAATATTTTCCTCCTTATCAATTATTTTTACTGCTGATAGCGTCCACATATGTCCTATACTTTTGGGCATAATTCAGAATTGCCGTGCTTACTTCTTTACTCTCGGAAGTGTCTTTTTCGGCGATATCCTTATAACTGTTTGAGATAACCTCCGAATAATGGTAGTCGCCATTGCTGTCCTGTACGAAGAACACTACGTGAGTAGGCTTATCATAGTTTGCGATAGTGATACCGTTTACATGATAAGCGGCAGCCGTATTTGCATCGCCGTCAACGCCGTAAATGTTGCCACCCAACTTAGAATACATAACAGCCTTTTCGTTATTTACAAGTTCTTTTGCATTGGTAGGTTCTTTCTCATAATCCGAAAGAACAACCACGCCGTAATCGGAATATTCGCTTAGTGCCTTACCATTTACGCTGAACGAATACTTAAAGCCCCACGGCTCGATATTTCTGATAGTTGTTGACGAATTAAAGGTATAGCCCGCCTCGGGAGCTTTAACGCTATTCTTTACCTCATCTGATACGGAAACCGAGGAGTTATACTTTGTTGCTTCTGGAATTTTATACTGTACGGTTGCATCGTACAATGCCTTAATAGCGTTAAGCACGTCCTCTTGTTGCTTGCCGTACTCAGTATAATACTGCTGTCCGGTGGTCTTCATATAAGTATCAATGTTATTATAAAGACTTCTGTTTTTAACATTGGCGGTATATGTAATGCCTCTGTATGTAAACTCAAAGGTTACCCAAACAGGCTTTTTCATATCGAAAATGTACTGATTATTATATTGAGCACCTACTCTATTAAAGGTCTCGCCTGTCTTTGTGGTGCTGTTGAACATAATGCCTTGCTGATCCTTTGATACAACCTGAGTCTTTTTATTTTCCTTAATATCTTTCGAAGTAGGCTGTGCCTCGTCTTTGGACTCAGCCTTTAGGATATAAACCTTATAATCGGTTACATCCGGGTCAGTTTTCATATCTATATATTGTCCGTCATACTTGAGGGTAGCATAGGTAATCATTCGCCACGGCTCTGCAAACTGGAACTGATTAAGATAATTAAATGTAAAGGCAGGAGCGGCATAAAGGTCTATACTCTTATCAAGAGTTTTATTAAAGTCAAATGCTGTATCAGCGCCGAGATTTGTACGTGAGGTATACCAAGTCTTTACACTTTGGCTGTCACCTGTCGGCTTCTTTGCACTTTCATATTTATTAATATACTGATTATGCTTACCGCCGTCATAAACCTTATATTCGTAAGATTTTGTGTCTTTGTTATACTCTAAATAGTAGAAGTTTACGGATACGCCTGTCTTTTGGAAACGAGCGTGATACTTACCGATTTCGCCCTTAACCTGATTTACGACAAGCTCGGGATTTGTGGTAACTACATTGCCCTCGCTGTCATACCAACCGATAAAGGTGTAGAGATTCTTTGCCTTAGCGGTTGCAACAACCTGTTCCCCAACACCTGCAAAATACGACTTTGTGCCATTTTCGCCTACGGAATAATTCTCGCTGTCGGTATTTTTAAGTTCGATTGTACCGCCTGTTTCGCCCTGAGTAAACTTATCATCAGTAACATTGTCCTTATACTCGGGGGTAAAGGTATTCTTAAATCTCCACTGAGCAACCAACGAAAGAGCCTCGGACTCATTTTCGTAAACAGACTTTACACCATCCTTGACTGTCCACTTCTTACCGATGATAGCATTATTGTTGTCGGTAACATCGACACCTTCATTGAAAGCGTCCTGTACTTCTTTTCCGTCAACAACAATGAATGTACGGGTCGGCTGACCGCTCTCCTGCTGTGTTGTATTACAAGCGATAGCGTTAGTACCGCTTAAAATCACATCGTTACCGTTATTGTCCTTTACAACTCCGTTGTCATCAAACAACTTCCAGCCTATAAACTTCCAACCGTCATTAGGTGCAACAGGAGAATGGGACGATACAGGGTCGATATATTTAACCGTGCCGCTGCTGTCATCCGGCTTAAAGGTATAAACATTTGAGGTATTGGTATTGCTGATTTTGTACTCAAAGCCCTTTATGCTGTTTGCGTCATAGGTTACGGTAGGACTTTTTAGGAAGATAAAGTGAGCGTCCATAGATGAGGACACATCCTTTATCTGCATAAGATATTCGGTATTGCCGTTACTGTCGGTGGTTTTGAGCCACATATCGGCGGGGATGTCGTACGAATATCCGTTATCCGTTTGCAATCTGGAAACAACAACCTGCTTACCGTTCGGAAGCGTAACCGTAGCGGTTTCGAGCTTTTCGTTTTTTGAATCCGTTTGCCACTCAAGTTCGCTTTCGTCAATCTCGCAATTTTTAAGAGGCTTAAAGACGGTAACGCTTTCGCCTTTTGCGTTCTGAGTGGTGAGGTAGACACCTGCAAAGGTTACATCTTTACCAATAATATCCTCTTTCTTGATTTCCGCAACAAGATTTTGGGTTGAATTATCCTTAGTATAAACAGAAATAGGATTATTATATGTAATATCCTGCTCATTGGCATGGCCGTTGTCGGCATCTGTCAGCGAACCTGCTCCGTGGTTGGTTGAACTTGCTGTAAACGAGTTAAACACCTCGAAATTTACATTATCGAGCAAGTTACCGAGGGTGGTCTTATTCCCTCTGTGTTGGTGTGCCGTGTCGATAGGAACGAACGCAAACATAGACTCTGTTTGACCGGCAGGAACTCTGTAAAAGAACTGCTTTAGCTTCTCCATATCGGAGGAGTTTATATTTCCATAGATGTTTATGCCGTTTTCCTCATCGTTTGAGCCGTAAGACGACCAGTCACCGCTTCCGGAAGTCATAATCCAAATATGCCATTCCTCTGTATGCTCGTCTGTGGGGACAAGGCTGAACGGAGAAAGCTCATCGCTCGACTTAAACGAACCGTTTAATCCGAAAGGCTTAGAATACACGGTGATATTCTGAAGTCCTTTGTGGTTTGTATTACTGCCGTAATTACCCGAAGCGTCGCTGTAATCGCTGAGAAGTTTGATTTTTTCCTGTGACTTTGCCCACTCGACCATCTGCATAAACTGGTCTTTGCCATAATCCTTCTTGGTAGTCGATGACGTTGTTTCAGAATTGGTTGAGCCGCTGTTTTTGCTCGGTCTTAACTCTTGGCTCGGACCGATAACCAAAGCCATAGTATCCGTACCGGAACGGCCTCTGTGGTCAAGTCCCCAAAGATATGTACTGCTCGGCAGAGTGTTCACTACCTGATAAAGAGAACCCGGCTCGTCCGCATTAAGTTCGGCTGCATATGTTCCGTCGGGAATATAATTTTTTTGCGAATCACTTGCAGACATATGTGCCGTACTGGTCGCATTAAAAAGTTCTACCTTATTTTCTTCGGCTGTGGTATTCCAAGCCTGAATTTCATGAGATTGTGGCTGATTGCCTGATGCTTGGACATATGGGCTGCCGTCGGCATTATACTCAAAACTACCGTTTTGAATTCTTTTAGCCTTTGAACTTAGGACAGTGTTATAAACCTTAGCGACCTGAACATAATCTGTATCGGCCTTTGAGGGGTGAAGAACATACCAAGCAGAACCGTCGGCTGCATTTCCGGTTTTTCCGTCGTACCTGCCCGGGTGTGCGATTAAATATTTTTCGCCCGGTGTAATTTCATTTATGCTTTCAACTCTCTTATAGCCGTTAATTCCCGAGGTGGTATTTCCGCTTTCCCTAACGAAAAGTGAAAATGCTGTTTGAGTATTATCCGCTCTGCCATATCTGTCGAACTTATAATACTCACCGCTCCATTTCTCGTCACAGAAGAAAAGGTATCTATAATTTTTAGAAGAATAAATAGAAAACGTATTGCTTATTACCGTATTAAAGGCAACAGTAAGCGTATCGGCTGTTGTTTTTAACGGTTGCTTAGCAGTACCAATATTAACATATTTTGTATATCCGAGTGCGTCGGAGCTGAATGTACCGACAGCCTGATTGCCGCTTACAGTACCTGTAAAGGTAAACTCGCAATGCTTAATGGCAGTATAGCCCTGCTCGGGAAAGCGAACGCAGTTATTGTTACTGCTGTCAGTGCCTACGCCTGTGCCGCAATATGCAACATCCGAGACTGTAAGATTTGTCGTTGCGGAGTCACCGTCCGCTGCGCTTACGCTCAATACAGTCAGCGGTAATGACGAAATAACAAGTATGAGTGAAAGTATAATTGACACAAATCGAATCGAAAATTTCTTCATATATCAGTCAACTCCTTTATCAAAATACAGATTTTATCTTTTAACCAACAGATTATATTATAAAATTATTACATATTCAATTATTTTGTCGCAATATCTCTGTATTCACTATTAATATAAACAAAAGATAAATATTTTTTTAGTAAAATTGCACCAAATAAAGAAAATTTTTTGTTAACAATTAAGTATATGGGTACGAAAAAAGCCACAGACTGCAAATGCAATCTGTGGCAAATGTGCGCTAAACAATATGAATGTAATTTTGCACCGATTTTATACGCCCGAATATGCGTTAAATCCACCGTCAACGGGAATATTTACACCTGTGATAAAACCGCTGTATGCCTCGTCGCAAAGGAAGAGGAGAGTGCCGTCAAGTTCGGCAGGCTCGCCAAATCTGTCCATCGGGGTTGCGGCAAGGATTTTGCCTGTACGCTCGGTAGGAGTGCCGTCCTCGTTCCAGAGGAGAGCGGCATTCTGCTTAGTCGAGAAGAAGCCGGGAGCGATGGCATTTACTCTGATACCCATAGGAGCAAAATGAACAGCCATCCATTCGGTAAAGTTCTTTACAGCAGCCTTTGCCGCAGAGTAAGCAGGAATACGGGTAAGCGGACGATATGCGTTCATCGAAGTAATCATAACGATGCAGGCATGCTCCTTTTCCACCATATCCTTTGCAAACACCTGGGTAGGAATAAGAGTGCCCAGGAAATTAAGATTAAATACAAAAGAAATTCCGTCAGGGTCAAGGTCGAAAAAGGTCTTAACATTCTCGTCTTTTTGGAGAAGGTCGATTTTTTCGAGAGTGTCCTTTGTGGTAGTTCCCTTAGGATTATTACCGCCTGCTCCGTTAAGGAGAATGTCGCAGGTGCCGAATTTTTCGTTAATCACCTGACGAGCATTTTGCATAGACTCAGTATCGAGAACATTACAGCCGACAGCAATCGCCTCGCCACCGTCCGAGATAATTTCATCGGCGCACTTTTGAGCCGCCGCCTCATTCAAATCAAGCACGGCTACCTTACAGCCCTGCTTTGCCAGTGTTTTTGCAAACTGTCCGCAGAGAACTCCGCCGCCGCCTGTTACGACAGCCACTCTGCCTTTTAAGTTTTCATGTATCATTATAATTCCTCCAAAAGTGGTATGGGGTTTGTCCTTTTTAATGGGAGTGTAAACCCCTCAGTCGACACGGTATGTTGACTGCTCCCCTATTAGTTCTTTCTGCTTTTTTCTACTGCTTCCCAAAGACCGTTAAGATAGCACGCACCGAGTGCTCTGTCATAAAGTCCGTAGCCGGGTCTTGCAACCTCGCCCCAAATCATTCTGCCGTGGTCGGGACGAACATAACCGTCAAATCCGACCTCCTGAAGTGCCTTAACAATCTCGTACATATCAAGACTGCCTGCGTTACTCTCGTGGGCAGTTTCGTTAAACCACTGATTATTAATCCGTACATTACGAAGATGAGCAAAGTAAATCCTGTCGCCTGCCGCCTTAATAATCTCTACCATATCGTTATCAGGGCTTGCGCCGAGCGAACCGGTACAAAGAGTCAAACCGTTATACTTTGACGGCACCATAGCAAGAAGTCGCTCAACAGCCGCCTTATCCGTAATTATACGGGGCAAGCCGAAGATGCTCCAGGGCGGGTCATCGGGGTGGATAGCCATTTTGACATCGCATTCCTCGCAAGTGGGCATAATTGCCTCAAGAAAATATTTAAGGTTATTCCACAAATCCTCTGCCGTGACGCCCTTATATTTTTCAAACAATTCTTTAATCTCGCCCATTCTCTCGGTTTCCCAGCCGGGCATTGCGTAGCCGTTAGAATTATCGTCAATCTCTCTGAACATATCCTCGGGCGACTTACCCTCTACCTGCTTACCGTCATAGCAAAGGCAGGTCGAGCCGTCGGAAAGAGGCATATAAAGATCTGTTCTTGTCCAGTCGAACACAGGCATAAAGTTATAACATATAACCTTAACGCCGACCTTAGACAGATTACGAATAGAAGTTTTATAATTCTCGATATATTTATCTCTTGAAGGGAGACCGATTTTAATATCCTCGTGGACGTTAACGCTCTCAATGCACTCCATAGTAAGTCCCGCTGCGGTAATCTCATCATACATAGCCTGAACCCTGTCCATAGTCCAAGCCTCGCCCGCAGGCAAATCGTGAAGAGCAGGAACAACTCCGACCACATTCGGTATCTGCTTAATTTGTTCAAGGGAAACGGTATCCTTTTCCTTGCCAAACCAGCGAAAAGTCATTTGCATACACAAACCTCCTCTTTTTGTTTTATTATCAAGTCAATTTTAGCACAAGTACCATTAATCTTCAATAGGAAATTAATCGGAAATGTCCTTTATATCATAAAATTCCACGACCTCGCCGATGTTTTCAAGTGCACTCACGCTGCCCGATGCGACTCCCTTATCGGACTGAAGCGACACGGCTATATCCGAATGCAAAACATTATCGCTGCCGTAAAGGGAATTGATTTTTTCCTCGGTTTCGGCGTTAAGCATCTCCAGCAGTTCGTCATCATTCATAGTATAAGAATAAATTTCGTAGGAAGTGACCTCGATATTTATAACGCCTATCGGAACGGGGCGGTTATTAATTTTAAGATAGTCGGCGGTTTTATTTACATCTGCGTTTTTATCGGGAATTTTGCCGAAATAAAGCGGAATGTAAAGTCCAAAGAAAGAGAGCGCCTTACGGTTTTTAACCGAAGTGACACGCTTTCGCTTTTGCTCACGGGAGACGGTATGGGAAAAAGAGTTTTCGGTTTGAGCGATAAAAAGCCCGTCGGCGTGAGCGAACATATTTTCCTCGGCGTGCTCGCTCTCATAAACGCCGCTGACCAAAATGTCGCCCTTTATCACAGCATCGCCCTTAAATGCCTGCTGCCAGCCGTCATATACAACGCAGGAGATAATTGTGCCGTCCTTAGTCGCTTTAAGATTAGATGCCTTAGTTGAGTCAGTCATTTTAGGCTTAGGCTCGGTTTCGTTAATTTCAACCTGAGCACAAGTGCCGAGGCGGTTTATATGTACCCATGCGACCTCGTCAAATTCTGCCATAACGAGACTTTCGCACACATCTTTATCAACGCTTTTCCAATGCACACCGGGGCGAAGTCCCTGCTCTGCGAGAAAGTCCGAAATTTGAGATGAGGTGAGTGTTTCGTTTCCCGTGACACGAACGTCCCAGACAAAGCCAGAGAGAAGCGAAAAGACGGCAATGCCCAAAACGATACCGACAGAAAGACCCATACGGTTTTGCATTTTGGAGAGAAGAAAAGCGACGCCGCTTTTTTTAAGAATTTTTGTTCTGCCGCCGCATTTTCGTGCCGTATCGGCAATCGAGGCATACTCCTCTGGGGAACATTCGGCGGTGAGACCGTTATCCGTGCGACGAACATTTATTATATTTAAGTCACGCACAAGGCATTCATTTATGAAATCCTCACAAAATCCGTCGGTGAAAGTGAATTTAACGCAGCCGAAAAAAAGTCGCAAAAGTCTATTTATTTGAAAAATACTCCAGAGAGAGAATATCGCCACGAATGATTGCACCCTCGGGCGAGAACTCGTTTATTCTGAGTGCACAGCCGCTGATACCGACGGAAAACGAACCGAGGTCGATTTTTATATATTCCGAAGTGTATTCGAGCACACGCTTTAATCCGTCAACAACGCATTCCCCCGAGCCTATCAGGTGGATATGAGCACAAGCAGTGTAGCCTGAAACGGTATCGGCTTTATTAAATTTCATCATAGAATCACCATAGAATTCTATGCTCTATATCCAGCGCTTATGCTTAAACCAAATTAGTAGACCTACCGCCACGGCGAAAACGAAGGCGGCGACTCCGGCATAGCCGTAGGGAGAAGAAAGTTCGGGCATATACTTAAAATTCATACCGTACCAGCCGACAATGAAAGACAGCGGTGAAAAAAGAACGGTGAACACGGTAAAAATTTTCATCGTTTGGTTAAGGCGCAAATCAAGATTTGACTGATAAGCATCACGCAAATGCTCGATATTCTCACGAATCATACGCACGCTTTCTTTAAGGCGGGTAATTTTATCGCCGATAGGTAAAAATGATTTAAGTTCTTCATCATCAAAAATGTTCGGCTTATTCTCCCCGAGCGCCGAGACGAAATCAAGCAGATTATCGCAATAAGCGTAAAGTTCAAAGAGGTTCTCTTTTTGGCTGAAAAGGCGAAGATTAAAATCCTTTGCCTCGTTTGAGGAAAGAAGTTGTTTTTCCATTTTCTCCACGGTTTCACGAGCGGTGAGCAAATATTTTGAGTCGCAGGAAATCAAATCTTCGATTAAAATACAAATGAGTCGGGCAAGGGTGGGCTCTTCGATGGGAGCAAGAGAGATAAAACTGTCACGCACGGTATGGCTGCTGTCCTTTATAGCAACAACGAGAAGAAGATTTTTCCGAACATAAACGGCGAAGCGGTCACACCGAGTGTCGATAACGGTAAAAATACAGTCATCGTAGACAAAGACCTCATTCAGGTGGCTGAGAGAAGTGAGCAAAACAAGAGTTTGACACGGCAAAGAAAAATGCTTTACCGCCGCTTGAAGTTCCGTCTGCGGTATATATCCATAGGCAAGGCGACTGTCGACAGTGTCGCAAAGTTCGGCGGTAGTGGCATCATCATCAAAGGTATAGTACATTCAATCACCTAAAACATTATTCCGCATTTTGCCGTAATTATACAAAAACAGAGCAATGCTTTTCAGCACCGCTCTGTACTTTCGCATTATTAAGTTTACCAGCCGAGGCGAACGATAGTAATTGTGCAATTACCTACGCCGAGAGCATAGCACATAGAATGTCCTTCGGGGGTAAAAATATCTATTCTGCCCTTCTTTGAAAGACCCGAGCCGCCTCTGTCAGCTACTGTATAAAGCTGACCGTCAACATCGATTACGGTGCCGAGCGGAAGCCAGTTACAAGCGACATAGTACGGATTTTGCATACCGTTTTGAATTCTTCTGCCGGAAGTGGTAACACCTCTGGAATTGCCGTTACAAATCGAACAAGCACAATAATGAGAATATCTGCCGCTTACGGTATCGCCTACGCTGTATCCGTTCCATGTTGTTACGCCGTTAGGCTCAACGCTGTTGTAATTATCGGGAAGTTTAGTTCCGACTCTTACTTCTTTATTTACGCTCTTTTTTGTCTCTTTACGGCTTATTTCCGTTTTTGAATCTTCTTTGCCGTTTACAAGTTTAACCTTATAGGTTACGCTGTCCTCACCGTTTACGCCCTGAGTCTGCACCTTTTCCGTGCCGACTTCCATATCGGAATCGTCAATCTTAACGGTGTCGTAGTTAACTGTTTCGGTTACTGTTTCTTCAGTATAGGTTACACGGTTAACGGTAACGCTCATACCGTCCGTAAGTTCAGTATCAAGCGAAGGTTCTGTATAATCATCACCCTCGAGTTTAACGCCTGCCTTATCGAGCAAACTTTGAACATTGCCCGAAAGCAACGCAAAGTCCTCGGACTTTCCGTCCGCAGTGAGTGTTACGGTAATGGCTGAGTCAATGCTGATAACCATTCCGTTTACCACCGGGTCGCTGAGAGAGCAACTTACGCTGTCATTTTCGCCGACATTATAGCCGAGTTCCTCAAGAGCCTCGAGCACAGTATCGGAATAAACTCCGTACTCGGTAATTACACCGGCAAGTGACAGATAGATTAAATTATATCTGTCGATTGTAATCGTTCCGCCGTGTTCTGCAACAAATTGCGAAATATCAAGTTTATCACTCGGTGAAAGAGTAATGCCTGCCGATTTAAGAATCTCGATAGGCTCGGTCTCGGTTGTAGTAACCGCAATCGTATCGTTACCGTCAATAACGGTAACATCATATTTCTTTGCCGAATCGGCAAATGCTGTGTTTACAAACAATGTTATAAGAAGCACAAGCGCAACTGCTACTGACAGGATAGGCTTAATAAGTCGTTTACCTGTACTAAATCGGTTCGTCATCTTATATCTTCCTTTCTTGGCAATCCTGAGATACGGAATATACAATGAAATTTATTCCTCTCTATAGAGTATTGCCTCAAAACGGTGCCTATTATAGCACTTATAGACAATGAGTCAAATGGAAAATAAAGATGAATTTGTGCAAAATGCATAAATGAGGCATTCGTTAATCCGTCAAAATCGAGTTGAGTTACTACATATTGTGGTTGATGACTTTTGTGCTTTAGCGTACTAAATTGAATATTTGGACGGTTCTTACAAACTTTAGTTACAGGGTTGTTACAAATTGTAACTTTTTAGCAAGTTTCAACAACAAACATTCTATATATTGTATAATTCTCCTGATAATCTAAAAATTTCGCCTATATATAGAATTGCACAAAACTTTTTTAAATTAATATTTGTAATAAATCCCTCACCCTTGCATATATTATAATTTATATATTATATATAATAATATAAAACATATTAAGTAGCGCATATTTTACAGTTCGACTTACGCATTGCAACACAAATAAAAAAGAGGATGGTTTTTTACCATCCTCCTGTTTTGTATATTATTCTGTTACGAGAAACGATTACATCTCTGCGATAGCAGCCTGAGCAGCAGCGAGACGAGCAATCGGAACACGGAACGGTGAGCAAGATACATAATCAAGACCGATCTTGTGGCAGAACTCAACGGAAGTAGGATCGCCGCCGTGCTCACCGCAGATACCGCAGTGAAGTGAAGGACGGGTAGCCTTACCGTTCTTAACAGCCATTTCCATAAGCTGGCCTACACCTGTTGTGTCAAGACGAGCAAACGGATCGCTCTCAAATATCTTCTTGTCATAGTAAGCGTTAAGGAACTTACCTGCGTCATCACGGCTGAAGCCGAATGTCATCTGGGTAAGGTCGTTAGTACCGAAGCAGAAGAACTCTGCCTCCTTAGCAATATCGCCTGCTGTAAGAGCAGCACGAGGAATCTCAATCATAGTACCAACTTCGTACTTCATATCTACGCCTGCTGCAGCGATTTCTGCATCGGCAGTAGCAACAACGATATCCTTAACATACTTGAGTTCCTTAGCGTCACAAGCGAGAGGAATCATAATCTCAGGTGCTACATTCCAATCAGGATGAGCCTTAGAAACATTAATAGCTGCACGAATAACAGCCTTAGTCTGCATCTTAGCGATTTCAGGATATGTAACAGCAAGACGAAGACCACGGTGACCCATCATCGGGTTGAACTCGTGAAGAGAAGAAATGATAGCCTTGATTTCCTCTACGCTCTTATTCTGAGCCTTAGCGAGCTTTTCGATGTCTGCCTCTTCGGTAGGAACAAACTCGTGAAGCGGCGGGTCAAGGAATCTGATAGTTACAGGACAGCCCTCAAGAGCCTCATAAAGAGCCTCAAAGTCACCCTGCTGATAAGGAAGAATCTTCTCGAGAGCTGCTTCTCTCTCCTCAACTGTATCGGAGCAAATCATCTCTCTGAATGCTGCGATTCTGTCCTCTTCAAAGAACATATGCTCTGTACGGCAAAGACCGATACCCTCGGCGCCGAGTTCTCTTGCTTTCTTAGCATCGGCAGGAGTATCTGCATTTGTACGAACCTTAAGTTTTCTGAACTCGTCAGCCCAAGCCATAATTCTGCCGAATTCGCCTGCGATCTGAGCGTCAACAGTCTCAATGATACCATCATAGATATTACCTGTTGAACCGTCGATTGAAATATAATCACCCTCGTGGAATTCCTTACCTGCGAGTGTGAACTTCTTATTTTCTTCGTCCATAACGATGTCGCCGCAACCGGATACACAGCAAGTACCCATACCACGAGCAACAACAGCAGCGTGAGAGGTCATACCGCCACGAACTGTAAGGATACCCTGTGCAGCCTTCATACCGGTGATGTCCTCAGGAGAAGTCTCAAGACGAACAAGGATAACCTTTTCGCCCATCTCGTTCCACTTCTCTGCATCTTCAGCAGTAAATACAACCTTACCGCAAGCAGCACCCGGAGAAGCGCCGAGACCCTTACCCATAGGAGTAGCAGCCTTAAGTGCTTTTGCGTCAAACTGTGGGTGAAGAAGAGTGTCAAGGTTACGAGGATCAATCATAGCAACTGCCTCGGCAGGAGTCTTGTGGCCTTCGTCTACGAGGTCGCAAGCAATCTTAAGAGCAGCCTGAGCTGTTCTCTTACCGTTACGGCACTGAAGCATATAAAGTTTCTTATTTTCTACTGTGAATTCCATATCCTGCATATCGTGATAGTGGTTCTCAAGAGTTTCGCAAACCTCAAGGAACTGTGCATATGCCTCAGGGAATTCCTGCTCCATCTGTGCGATAGGCATAGGAGTACGAACACCTGCTACTACGTCCTCGCCCTGTGCGTTAATGAGGAACTCACCCATAAGCTTATTCTCACCTGTTGCAGGGTCACGGGTAAAGGCAACGCCTGTACCGGACTGATTATTAAGGTTACCGAATACCATAGGCATTACGTTTACTGCGGTACCCCATGAATAAGGAATATCGTTATCACGACGATATACATTTGCACGAGGGTTGTCCCATGAACGGAATACAGCCTCGATAGCGAGCTTAAGCTGCTCTACGGGGTCGGACGGAAAGTCTTCGCCGAGCTGCTTCTTATACTCTGCCTTAAACTGAGAAGCAAGTTCTTTAAGGTCTGCGGCAGTCAATTCGATATCGAACTGAACGCCCTTTTCTTCTTTCATCTTGTCGATAAGCTGCTCAAAATACTTCTTACCTACTTCCATAACTACATCAGAGAACATCTGGATGAATCTTCTGTATGAGTCATATACGAAACGCTCGAAAGCAGGATCATCGTTACCTGCGATCATAGTAGCAACAACTTCGTCATTAAGACCGAGGTTGAGGATAGTATCCATCATACCCGGCATAGATGCTCTGGCACCCGAACGAACAGATACAAGGAGAGGATTTTCCTTATCGCCGAATTTTTTACCGTTAATTTCCTCCATTTTTGCAACGCCCTGCATAACCTGTTCCATGATTTCGTCGTTAATCTTACGACCGTCCTCATAGTACTGAGTACAAGCCTCGGTGGTTACAGTAAAACCCTGTGGAACTGGAAGACCGATTTTGGTCATCTCTGCAAGGTTTGCACCCTTACCGCCAAGCAAGTTACGCATGGTCATGTCGCCTTCTTCAAACATGTAAACCCATTTGTTTGACATTTGAGTTACCTCCTAAAATAATATACATAATTTTATGTTTTACCCTGCGAATGTCGAAAGCACAGAATAATCCGTACTGATTATAACATAATATATACCAAATTACAAACATTTTTTTACAATGGGCAAATATTTTTGAAATGTGTTGAAATTTTTATTATTTTAGTGCATAATGTAACTAAATTCTAACAAAGCAGATACTAAATCATTGTTACAAGAAGAGGTAAAAACTATGAAGTGTGCAATAATTATGGCAGGCGGCAAGGGAACGAGAATGAAATCCGAGCAGCCTAAGGTTATGTGCGAGGTTCTTTTTGAGCCGATGATTAATCATGTAATATCAACCGTAAAGAAAATGGGCGCAGAAGATATTTGCGTAATCACAGGCTACAAGCACGAGATTGTGGAAAACTATGTAAAATCGCTCGACGAGAACATAAAGACGGCTCTTCAGGAGCCTCAACTCGGTACAGGTCACGCAGTAATGCAGGCTCGTGATTTCATAGAAAAGCACAAGGGTGACGATATAGTTGTACTAAACGGTGACGGTCCTATGATTGATGCCGAGACACTGACAAAGGCATACAACTACCACAAAGAGAACGACAATTCCATCACTCTTATTTCGGCACTTGTAGACGACACCGACGGAATCGGTCACATCAAGCGTGACGAAAACGGCAAACTTGAGCGAATCATTGAGCACAAGGACGCAACCGAAGAGGAGAAAAAGATAAACGAATCGAACGCAGGATTTTACTGGTTTAACGGAAACGATTTGCTGTATGCTCTCGACCGCATAACGAACAACAACGCACAAAACGAATATTACATTACCGACAGCCTTGAAATACTCATATCCGCAGGCAAGAATGCAGGTGCATATGTGGTTGAAAATGCCGATGTTACTCTCGGTGCAAACGACAGGCGTCAGCTGAATATTCTCAACACCCTTATGCGTGAGAGAATAAACACCGAGCATATGATTAACGGGGTGGACATTCCGTGCACTGACGGCGTTATGATAGGCAAGGACGTAACCATCGGAAATTCGACAAGAATTTTGCCGAACACAATCATAATCGGAAAGACAACCATAGGCAGCGGATGCACGATAGGTCCGAACACTTATATCGACAATTCGAGCATCGGCGACGATGTTATACTTGACAACTGCAAAATCACAGACAGCACCGTGGAAAGCGGAGTTGACTGCGGTCCGTTCGTTAAAGTAAGAGCAAACAGTGTACTGAAAAAAGGCGTTCATATCGGCAACTTTGTTGAGGTTAAAAACAGCATCGTAGGCGAGGGCACAAAATCCGCACACCTGACCTACATAGGCGACAGCGATGTGGGAAGCAATGTAAACTTCGGCTGCGGCACGGTCACCTGCAACTATGACGGCAAAAACAAGACGAGATGTAAAATCGGTGACGGCGCATTTATCGGATGCAACACAAATCTTATCGCACCGGTTGAAGTTGGTGATATGGCATACATTGCCGCAGGTTCAACCATTACGGACGACATACCGAGCGAGGCACTTTCGATTGCAAGAGCAAAGCAAGTAAACAAAGAAGGCTGGGTTGCAAGAAAAAAGCCCTACAAAAATCAAAAGTAAATCAGTCAAACAGGAATTATAAATGAAGAAAAGAGCAGCGATTTTCTGCGTCTTTTGTGCAATTATGCTATGCCTTTGTGCGTGCAGTAATCACACACAAAGCGATGAGGCAACGCCTGTCGAGGAAACAAGTGAAACCACAACAAAAGAAAGCACTACGGCAGAGGACACAGACGCAACCTTTTACGAGGAAGAAACAAGAAAAGTTTATCCGGGGCTGAATAAGGGAGACCCGAACGAATATCCTTATAAAATTGCAACATACACAACCTACTACAAAAAATCCGACCGGACGAGAACAAACAATCTTACCACTGCGGCATCGGCAATAAACAACATAGTAGTACCGCAAGACGGAATTTTCTCTTTTAACCAAACCGTCGGAAAACGGACGGTAACGGGCGGATACAGTTCAGCAAAAGTTATTGTTGACGACGAATTTGTAGACGGTTTGGGCGGCGGCGTATGCCAGGTAAGTTCAACAGTGTTTGAATGCGTTTTGAGAGCAAATGCGGAAATTGTCGAAAGAACAAACCATTCGCTTGCAATATCCTATGTACCGATGGGCGGCGACGCAACGGTGCAATGGAACACTCTTGATTTCAAATTCAAGAACACCGTGGGCAGTGATATTCTGCTGACCATGCAATGCAACAACGGAAATTTGGTATGCTGTGTTTATGCAAAGGACAACATAAATGTAGGAAATGTATCGGTAGACATAAAAAAGAGCGGCGACAAATACACGCTCACCAGATATGTAAACGGAAAGCAAAACTACAAAACAGTCAGCAAATACAGAGAAGCGAAAAAATAAGCCGAGGTTGGGGGCACACTGCATAAGGAAGTAATTGGTTTAAGCTTTCTGAGTTTTGCCCGGTGCACTATTAAAAAATCCCGCTAATACGCAAGTATTAACGGGATTTTGTTAATGCACACTGAACAAAATCAGTTTGCTTAAACTGCTTAGCACTTAAAAACCAAAGAAACAGATGAAAGACAAGGCATAATTTGCAGGGCAGGCTGACGCCTTCACTGCAAATTTAACGCAGTATTTCGCTGTCTATTTGACTTTTAAGCATTTATTCCTTATGTAGTGTGCCCCTTCGACAACGCTCCGAACGAAAAATAATAATAAAAAAAGCACTTGACTTCGGTATACCGAAGTCAGGTGCTTTCTGATTTTATTACATATTATTTTTATTACTTTTTTCTGACGGTGATTTCGCCCGAGCGGAGAGTCTCTTTTTCTCCGTTTTCAAGTTCAACCTCAAGTGCTCCGTCGGAATCTATTGCGAGTGCCTTGGCGTAAGTTTTTTCTCCGTTTTTAATAAAATAAATATCCTCTCCGATAAGCATACTGTGCTCTCGGTAATAATCGATATAATCCGAAAACGGCGAGCAAACGAGTCGGTTAAGTTCATTCGCCACAGCGGATACGAGTTGCGCTCTTTTTACATTTACATTAAGCGAAGAAGCGTTCTCGATTCCGTCGGGAAAATGCTCGGTGGAAATATTGATACCTATACCTATCACAACGCTGCTGACGGTTTGCGTTTCAAAATCCGTTACCGCCTCCGTCAAAATTCCGCAAATCTTTTTACCGTTTACATAGACATCATTCACCCATTTAATCTGCGGAGTAATATCGGTGATTTTTTCTATCGCTCTGCACACGGCAACGCAGGCGGCTGTTGTAATGCCGACCGCATTTTGTAAGGCTGTATTGGGGTGCACGACAAAAGTCATATAAACTCCTGTATCGGCGGGAGAATAAAAACTTTTTCCCTGTCTGCCTCTTCCTGCGGTCTGCTCTGCGGCAACGACGAGAAAAACATCGTCTGCGCCGTCGGAAATCATACGCTTAGCCTGAGTGTTTGTGCTGTCGATGGAATCATAAAAAACAACACGACAATCAAAATCAATATCCTTTTTAATCGTTTCGCCGTCAAAAATATCATTATCGGGGAGAAGTCTGTATCCTCGATTTGTTACAGCCTCGATATGCACGCCGTCACTTTGAAGAGACTTAATGGCTTTCCACACAGCCGCACGGCTTTTATCAAATTTTTGAGCGAGTGCCTCGCCGCTGACATACTCGTCATCGTGGGCACACAAATAATTCAATACTTCTGTTTTCAGTGACATAATCTATCTCTTAATATAAAAAACAGCGAGTGTTTTAGGTCCGCAGTGAGAAGAAATGGTACATCCCGCATCGGCAAGAATCACATTTTCAAACTTATCTTTGCCCTCAATCATACCCTTAACAAACGCAATGGTGTCGGGCGAAATTCCGCCGCTGTCGGCAATTACCACACGGTCGGGTTGAACCTTTTTTATTTCGCTGAGCCTATCGGCGGCGTACTGCTTATAAACGACGTCCATTCTGCCTCTGTACTTTTTTGCTATTTCTAGTCTGCCGTTTTGGGTTTCGACTGCGATTGACGGTTTAATGCCAAGCACATTTGCACCGAACTTTGCAATACCGGAACATCTGCCGCCCTTATGAAGATACTCTAGATTTTCGAGCACGAAGGTGGCACTTACCTTTGGCACAAGTTTATTCACCTTATCGGCGATACGTTTTGCCTCCATTCCTTTATCACGATAATCGCAAGCCTTAAGCACAAGAAGCCCCATAGCAGTACAAAGACTCTTTGAATCGACACAATACACATCATCAAATTCCTCAGCCGCCACACAGGCATTTTGGAACGAAGAAGAAAGTCCTGAAGAAAAACCGATATGAACCACCTTTTTGCCCTCGTCCGTAAGGCGCTTAAAAACCTCGTGATACTCGGCAGGAGTGACAGCCGAAGTTTTCGGAAGGGTGCCGTGCTCATCAACATATTTATAAATGTCCGCAGGCTTAATGTCAACTCCGTCGTGATACACCTTATCGCCAAGCAAAATCGAAAGAGGAATTACTGTTATTTCATTTTCCTTTACATAAGAATCCGGCAAATCACAGGTTGAGTCCGCCGTAATTGCTATATTCTTTTTATCGTCCAATTTATTTCACTCCAAAATTAACGGTAAATTTACTCATATTGTCACGACTGTACTGCTTATCATAATTAATACGAAGAACCTCATTGCCCTGCTCGTTTTTGGAAACGGAAGCGGTGTAAGAGATATCGTAATTATTATTTTCATTATTTGTATCAATACTCAGCGGAAGAGAATATTGCTGAGAATCAACAAGCGATTTATCAAACGAGCAACCGCTTTTTGCCGTAAGTTCAATATAACTTTCGGTGGCGGTAACGCTCGAGAGCGAATTAAAGTCGCTGTTATTACCGGTGCCGAAATTCTGAGTGCTTACGCTGTCTGTGTTATATGCCGCAGTAAATTCGATATAATCAATGGTCTTATCACTAGGGGTCGACTTATTGCTGTTATTGATAACGGTGCTCCATTTTTTGCCGTCAAAAGTGTACTTATAAAGTCCGTACTCCTTATACGCTCTAAATGAAGCGGAACCGTTGAGTATATCGGTTTGACCGCCGTCGTTTACATAAATACCGAGTTTGAAATATCCGGCATTTTGGCTGTCGGAGTCGCCGTATAAAACTATAACCGGAAAAGTGGCAATGGCAAAAATATTATTTTCATTTTCATCGTTAAGAGTACAATCCGCTCTGCCTTTAGTCCAGCCGCTCGTTTTTTTATATCCGCCGTTTCCGTCCGACAACGTTTTGAACATATAATAATATTTTTTCGGAATTCCGGTGTCTCTGTCATATTCGACCGTATCGTTTATATGACAGGCTGCAAAAATTCCGTTTTTAAGGCAGGATTTATCCTGAGTAAGTTCCATCTTAACCTTTGAATCAAAAAGATTGACCGCACTGGTCGGGGTTATGGCATTCACCTTATATGCGCTCTCGCCGATTGCGTTCACATAATGATTAAGAACATAGACGCTGTGATATATTTCGTTTTCGTATTCATAGGCGGCAACCTGGATAACAAGCTCGTCCTCGTCATCGCCGTCAACATCCTTAACGATAAGTTTTGCAGGCTCGAGCATAAGTCCGTCGCCCCAATTATCAAAGGTATATTCCCTGTCGGAATGAGTCATAATGACCTTATCGTCCTGCTTATAGAAATGATAATCCTTATCGTTATCCTCCGCAATCAAAACACGCTCGCCCGGCTTTTCGGTTTCGGCTGCCTGAGAAGCGGTCGTTTTAAGAGACAAGTCGGTTCGTGACGCTTTATCAGCAATAAGATAAGCGCCGAACACAGAACCGGCGGTCAAAGCCAGCACCAAAAGGACATATACTAAATTTCTTTTCATTAACTATTCTTTCCTTTATTATAGACATCATCAAAATCAAACGGCACCTTTTTGCCTTTTTCGATATGATAACATTTGCCGTGAGCAAGAGAAAAAATATACTTATCGTGCTTATAGGAGTCCGAGTAAACATCAACAACTTCCAGTTCCTCAGGCTTATGCACGGCGTAAAGCCTCTTTATTTTTTCCTCACCACGACAATTTTCGCCGATAATTACTCCCGTTTTAGGATTGTGGCGGGTAGATATAATTTCGTCAAAATTAAGCCTTTTTGCAACCTCGTTCAAAAGAAAATCGGGGCTTGCACTTATGACAATACTGTACCTTTTTCTCTCGTAAAACCAAGGATTCACCTTTGATATATATCTGTCCCAAAATTTATTAACCGCTTTTTCAAGCGGAATAAGAGGGATAAAGAGATAGCAGCTTTTCTTAAACCGAGTGAAAGAAATTATGCCGGTGAGCATAAGCGGTCCGGTAACCAAAAGAATAGGCACCTCGAGCAAAATGCACCACGGATAATGAATCATACAGTAGAATACGAAAAGCGAACCGCTGTCAAAGGGCACTATCGTTTTGTCGAAATCATAAATATCTGCCTTCATTAAATGTCTTCCTCGTTGAATGATATTTTTAACTCCTTATTATCGGACTTAAACTTTGTAAGCTTTACACCTGCGGCATTGAGCATACGCTTACTTGCACGAGTACCCTCGCTGTCTGCGTACTTATCCGATATATACACAACCTCTTTTATGCCGCTTTGAATAATTGACTTTGCACATTCGTTACACGGAAAAAGTGCAACGAAAATTCTGGAGCCCGAAAGATTATGACCGCCTGCGTTAAGAATGGCATTAAGTTCTGCGTGGCAGACAAACGGATACTTTGTATCGTTAGTATGCTCGCCGCTTCTCTCCCACGGAAACTCATCATCGCTGCAACCTCTCGGGAAACCGTTATAGCCGACCGACATAATTTTATTATCATCGCTTACTATACAAGCGCCGACCTGAGTGCTTGGGTCCTTGCTCCTCATAGACGAGAGCAGAGAAACGCCCATAAAATATTCATCCCATGAAATATAATTCTCTCTCTTTGGCATCTTATTCTCCTTTACAGCAGAGCCTTAACAAAATCGTCAAGTTCGCTCGCCTCTATCTCATCTGCCCTGCCCTCGTCAACAAGTTTTGCGACATCGGGATTAATCGGCAACTTCGCAAGCACGGGAACGCCCAGTTCCTTTGCGGTTTCGTCAATTTTGCTCTCGCCGAAAATGCTGACTCTTTTACCGCAATCGGGGCATTCGTAATAACTCATATTTTCAACAAGACCAAGCACGGGCACATTCATCATCTTAGCCATATTATACGCTTTATTGACTATCATTTTAACCAAATCCTGCGGAGTGGAAACGATAACGATACCGTCAACGGGAAGCGACTGAAAAACGGTAAGCGCAACATCGCCCGTTCCGGGCGGCATATCTACAAAGAGATAATCAAGCTCGCCCCAATTAACGTCCGTCCAAAACTGCTGAATAACTCCGCTGATAACAGGACCTCTCCACACAACGGGAGAATTTACATCCTCAAGCAGAAGATTAATACTCATAAGTTTAATTCCGCTTTTTGTTACGGTGGGGAGCAGACCCGTTTCGTCCTGCATAGCCCTTTCGGTTATACCGAAACTTTTAGGCACCGAAGGACCTGTAATATCGGCATCGAGAATGCCGACTTTAAGTCCCGCCTTGCGGCATTTTGAAGCGAGCAGACAACTGACAAGGCTTTTGCCCACTCCGCCTTTACCGGAAACAACACCGATAACTTTTTTTATATTTGAGTGTTCGTTCATCGGCTGAAGAAAACTCTGCGGCTTTTCTCTTTCGCTGCAATTACTTGAACAACTTGAGCAATCGTGACTGCATTCACTCATTACAAAATTCCTCCAAACAACTGTAAAACAATATAATCAAGGCTTTTAATAGGTACGAATTACCATATTTACCTTACCGAGAATTGAAACCTCATCGACAATAATCGGCTCGTATGCGTCGTTCTCCGGCTGAAGCCTGAAATGACCGTTTTCCTTATAAAATCTTTTAACGGTAGCCTCGTCCTCAATAAGCGCAACGACAATCTCGCCGTTTTCTGCAACGGGAGTCTGCTCTACAACAACAATATCGCCGTCGAGAATAGCAGCGTTTATCATAGAATCACCCTTTACTTTAAGGGCAAACATATTCTTTCCCTTATTCTTTACGGGAACAGGGATATACTCCTCTATGCTCTCAACAGCCAAAATCGGTTTACCTGCGGTAACCGTTCCTACAAGCGGAATTTGATAAGCCTTTGTGTCATAATGCTTTAGCCTGATGGTTCTTTTCATCATGGAATCACGCTCGATATACCCGTACTCCTCAAGTTTATTGAGTACATACTGAGCAGACGACGGAGACATATAGCCCATTTCCTTTTCTATTTCCCTGACGGTCGGGGCTACGCCTCGTTCTTCAACATACTCCTTGATAAATTCAAGGCACTGCTTTTGTCTTGCACTAAGTTGCTTCATTTTCTCACCTAAAAAAATATTTTGTATTATTATTTATATTAAATACATAATATACTAAATAATAATATATAACAAGTATATACTAACACTAAGAGTAATTTATGTCAAACAAATGTATATCATTTCATAATTTTTTTACAATAAAAGATAAATTTGAAAAAAGTGTTGACATTTAATTGATAATAATATATAATCTTGCTTGCAAGTCAAAATGGCTTTATAGCTCAGTTGGCTAGAGCATGCGGTTCATACCCGCAGTGTCACTGGTTCGAATCCAGTTAAAGCCACCACCTTAGGCCCGGTGGTCAAGAGGTTAAGACACCGCCCTTTCACGGCGGTAACACGGGTTCAATTCCCGTCCGGGTCACCATAAAAAAGCACTTCAAACGAAGTGCTTTTTTATTTTACCTAATATTTACCGATTTGAACAGACAACTTATAAATCACATATGAAAAGGCTATCGGGTTATTTCTTTGTATAGGCATAGAATTTTTCAGACGCTTCTGTCCAATACGAATACTTTGCGTCATTGCTCTTACTATCAAGAGTACCGTAATTCTTAATTATTGTACCGAGATAATCGGTAGTCTTTTTTGCGCCCTCAAAATTAAGGTGAGTACCCTCATCACGATAGCAGGTTTGCATATCAATCCCGATACTGTCGTAGGCATTATTAAGGTCTATGTATTCGATATTATTCTCTTTGCAATAATTTTCTACGGCAGTATGGCGGCCGCTGCTCCAGCCGTTTGCACACGGCATTGTGACAAAAACGACCTTAGAGCCTTTACTTTGGCAATAATTAACAAGTCGGTTTATACACTCAATATCCTTTGGTTTTATTTTCTCAATATCATTATCGGGCGCCATATAATCTTTTTTTGGTATATTGGTTTTCTTATTAGAAAAGCGATAGCCGTGAGTTTTTACAAATGAGGAATTTTTATACGAATGAGCCAATTTCCAACGATTATGGAACACAAAGGTCGAAAAAACATTACGAACGCCGTCCTCGAAATAATCGGGCTTTACAAATCCAAAGTAATCCGAGATTGTATGCTTTGATGAGGAATTCTTTTTAGGATAAGAGCCGTAAAACATATCAGTTTCGACAAGGACAAGCTTAGGACTTTGAGTTTTATACATTTTTTCCATAAGACCGATCGACTCCTCAACAGACTGAAACGGTGAGGCGCAGACCGTACTGGTATAGCCGTAATCATTCCAAAGCTGAAACGGAACAAAGCCCGAGTACATATTACTGTTTCCGATACAGGCAATTTGAATAGTATTATCCGGCTCGTCAACAAAGGAATAAGCGTCCCTTAGTCTTGCACTGAACTTAGCGGCACTTCTGCCCGAAAAGACAGAAAGCGACAAGCCCTCAAGAACAAGAAAGAAAGAAAGCACAAACGCAATAATTTTTACGCAGTCATTTACTGCATTTTTATATTTAGGATTCATATAATCACCCCTCATCATCTTTTACGAAGTGATTATACATCTATATTGTTACAATAAAATTAATGTCATCTTACATATTTGTAATATAATATAAAGTTTAACAACAAAAAACGCAACGGACTCACACAAATCCGTTGCGTTTGATATTTTATTTTAGTTATTCGCTAAGGCAATCAACGCTTCCCTCGTGGTTTGCAGAAACAAATCCGATATAGGACTGTCCCTTATTGAGCGAAATGGGAGAGCCCATAGGGTCCTTAATAGAGAGTTTACCGTCGGTTACGGACCATGTAATGTCGCAAGCCTTGCCGTCGGAGACATATGTGCCGCTGCCTGAAGTCCAGCTGTAATTCAAGTATGTAGTACTGGAATTCTTATACGGAGCGGTAATATAGGTCGAATCTGCCTTGAGGAGAATAAGATTTTCAAACGAAACATCGGTATCCCAATCATTGGTATGATACTTTGAGTCCTCCGAGGAGAATGTGAATTTTCTGGTGTCGGTGCGTGATGAAAACTTAACATTAACGCCACTTGCGGGTGTTTCGCCGGCAGGTGTTGCGTTCTCGTTAAAATCAAGAGCCACAATATTATCCTTATTAATCTCCTTACGGTAGCCTTTGCTGTCCATAACTCCGTCAAGTTCCTTAGCGTACATCACGCCGGTATGCTCGGAGGAAACACGGCGGGTTTTATTTCTGCCGAAAAGTGCACCGCCGTTCATTCCGTCAATATCATCAACGCCGTTTGCGCTAATGGTTTCGTAGCCTCCGACATAATTGCCCTTACTGTGAGAGCCGCCCCAATGAACAAACACTGCATCAAAGAACTGACTGAATTCAACAAAACTGGGTCTTGCACTGCGAAGCGGACCCACCTCATCGGGAATTGCCGAGGAATCCGCATATACCCAAAGCATACGGCTGATACCGCCCTCAACTTCTCCCTCGCAGGTAATATCGGCAGAACCGATGCCGAACTGCGGACGGGCGTCACTGTGATTTTCAACAACTATCGCAACAGGTCTCTTACCGTCTGCGGACTCCGAAATTTCATTGCCCGTAAACGGGTTGGTCGGAGGGATGTAAGCAGTGGTAGACTCGGTTGTGGTCTCGGCAGGCTCCTCCTCTTTTTTTGAGCATGCAAAGAACGCAACGCTCATTACCAAAACCATCATAATTGCAATAATTGCCTTAAATCTCTTTTTCATTATTTCTCTCCTAACGGTGACATTATAGAATAACTATACCACTAATTGCCGGAAAAATCAACAGCAACACTATATATAGAGAGATTAAATTATTTTATTATTGATTTTCTTCTTGTTTTTCGAGCATTGTTTGGGCGAAAACGGCATATCCCTTTTCGGGATTATTAACTATAACATGGGTGAGTGCTCCGACAAGTCTGCCGTCCTGAACGATAGGAGAGCCGCTCATACCCTGAACTATTCCGCCTGTCAGTTCTTTAAGTTCGGGGTCGGTAATTTTAATCACCATATTTTTTTGGGAATTATTTTCGTTATACGAAATGTGAGTAATCTCGATTTCATATTCTTTAGGTTCGCCGTTTTGCACGGCGGAAATAAGCGAAGCCTTGCCCTTTTTTACCTGCTGGGCGGAGGCTACGGGGTACGCCTTTGCAAAAGAGGGAACAGCACTGTATGCCCCGAAAATTCCGCAATCGGTATTTGCAGTCAGTCTGCCCACGGTATAATCGCCGAAGTCACATTCGAGAGAGCCTGTTGTGCCCTTAGACGCCTTTTTAATATCGGTAACTCTTGCACTGACAGCCTCACCCTCAAGAAGCGGCATAATCTCGTTAGTATCGACATCATTGACCTGATGGCCGAGAGCGCCGAACATACCGTTGTCCTTATCATAATAGGTAAGAGTTCCTATTCCTGCCGTCGAGTCCCTGACCCACATACCCGCCTTATAGCAACCCTCACGCTCGCAATAAACGGGACTGAGAGTAAATTCACGGTAGCGTTCGCCACGCTTTACTTTAATATCAAACGATGAACCGTTATTATTATTCAGAATATTTTGGACGGAATCGGAAGTATAGACCTTTTCACCGTCTATCGAAATAATCACATCGCCCACCTGCAAGCCGCACGATTCGGCAGGATTTACTCTCCCCGAATCCGTTTCCACGGACTGCGTACCGACTATAATAACCCCGTCGGTATAAAGTTTAATGCCGAAAACTTCGCCGCTGACGAAAACGGTTTTTTCGTCCTTTTCAATAAGCGTTACTTCTTTAATCGGAACAACTCCGAAAAGTTTAAGACTTTCACGGCGGTTGGGCGAATTTTGGGAGTCGACAAAGGCGGCGTTACCTTTATCGGAAACTGCATAAGTTATCACCCGAGAGAACGGACTGTAATCGCCGTTATAACTGACAACGCTGTCGGGCAAAACCACGGTGCCCCAAATAATTATGCCAAACAGCACGGTGCAAAGAGCAAGAAGCACCGCATCAAAAATTCTTATTGCTTTTTTCATCATATCACCAAGAATAGTTTTACCGTCTTATGTCAAATTCATACTTGAAAGAGAGTGCTATATGTGATAAAATATTTCGTATTAAAATTCGATTTGTTAAAATAAATGCAGGCGGCAAAACAAATTTGCCGTATCGGCATCGGGAGGATAAAAATGAGCGGACATAATAAATGGAGCACTATTAAGAGAAAGAAAGGCGCAAACGACGCAGCAAGAGCAAAAGTATTTACAAAAATCGGAAGAGAACTCGCCGTAGCAGTCAAAAACGGCGGCGCAGACCCGAACAACAACGCAAAACTTCGTGATGTAATCGCAAAGGCTAAGCAGAACAATGTACCTAACGACAACATTGACAGAATGCTCAAAAAAGCCGCAGGTGACGCAGACACCACAAACTATGAGGAAATCATTTACGAGGGCTACGGTCCGTCAGGCGTTGCGGTAGTTGTTGAGACTTTGACAGATAACAGAAACCGTACCGCAGGCGAAGTAAGACACTACTTCGACAAAGCAGGCGGAAATATGGGCAACCCGGGTTCGGTCACCTTTATGTTTGAAAAGCAGGGTGTTATCATTATAGAGAAAGAGGACACCGATGAAGATCAGCTTATGGAGGACGCTCTCGAAGCAGGTGCAACCGACTTTTTAACCGACGAGGAAGATATATTTGAAATTCGCACAGAGCCTAACGATGTGGGCGTAATTCGTGACGAACTCGGCGAAAAAGGCTACAACATTATTTCAAGCGAGGCGGCTTACATTCCGTCCACCTACACCCGTCTTGAGTCGCAGGACGATATGAAAAAAATGGCAAAGATGATAGAAATGTTTGAAGAAAACGACGATGTTCAAAACATCTATCACAACTGGGAAAACGAAGACGAGTACGAAGAAGACTGATTGCTCAAAACAAAAAACAACGGATTGCAGGTAATTATGCAATCCGTTTTATTTATTGTCAAAAAACTATATCGAGCACCATCATAACGGCAAAACCAAAGGCAAATGCAAAGGTTGAATAATTATTATGCGTGCCGAGACTTGCCTCGGGAATGAGTTCCTCAACCACAACATATATCATAGCACCTGCGGCGAACGCCAAAAGATACGGCAACGCAGGCGACAGAATGCCGAAAAGAGCAATAGTAATCACCGCCGCAATCGGCTCGACAACGCCGCTCAAAACAGAAGCAAAAAACGATTTGCCCTTTTTCTTACTCTCGGCATATACAGGAATGGAAATGACCGCTCCCTCGGGAAAATTCTGTATAGCAATGCCTATGCTCAACGCAAGCGCATCCGCAAGAGTAACTCCGCCGTTCGGACTGAGATAACCTGCAAAAACCGCTCCGACCGCCATACCCTCGGGGATATTATGCACCGTTACGGCGAAAACAAGCATTTGGGTTTTATCCATTTTAACCCGTGGAAGCAATTTATCCACGGCAGGCAAAAGTCCTATTCCCAAAAAGAAGCCGATGAGCGCAGGCAAAAACGCAAGTTTGCCCAAATGTGCACTCTGCTCGACGGCAGGGATAATCAGTGACCAAACGGAAGCGGCTGTCATAACTCCTGCGGAAAAGCCGAGAAGTGCTTTTTCTGCCGACGGTTTAATCTTTCGCTTTATCATCAGGACGCACGCACCGCCGAGACATGTGCCCAAAAAAGGAATTAAAATTCCGAAAATTGTCATATTTCTCACCGTTTTATAATATGAACAACTGCGAAAAAATGTTAAACCCCCGAGCATAGCTCGAGGGTTCAGCGTACCGAAAAAGTATTTTCGACATTCCTTTTGCTCCCTTTTCAATGAGAGGACTCTCAACGCTCCCATTAGCAAGGGGAGATGTCACCGCAGGTGACAGAGGGATTTGCGTAACAAAATTTACTCGTTTACTTTACGGACGTAATCCGGAAGAAGCTGCGGCGATACCTTGTCGGTCTTTATGCCTGCATTTTCAATCTCTTGCTCGAACGACTCAACGTGGGAGAGAGTGAGATTTTTAAGTTCAACATCTTTTGCCTTTTCGGATGCATTCTTACCTGCGTTTCTGCCGAAAACGATAATATCGAGAAGCGAGTTACCCATAAGTCTGTTTCTGCCGTGAATTCCGCCGACAGCCTCGCCTGCAACGTAAAGGTTTTCAACACCCGTCATACCGTTTGCGGAAATATCAAGACCGCCGTTTTGGTAATGAAGGGTAGGATATACGAGAATAGGCTCTTTACGAATATCAATTCCGTACTTTGCAAACATTCTCATCATAGCCGGGATTCTCTTTTCGATAGTGCCCTCACCGTTTTTGAGTTCAATCATAGGAGTATCGAGCCAAACACCGACACCGTCATCGGTATGAACGCCCTTACCGTTTGTTGAACATTCACGAATAATAGAAGCGGCAGACACATCACGGGTTTCAAGCGGATGCATAAATGCCTCGCCGTCAACATTGATAAGTTTTGCGCCCAGAGAACGAACCTTCTCGGTAACAAGCGCACCGAAAATCTGCTCGGGGTATGCCGCACCTGTCGGGTGGTACTGGAGAGTGTCGGCATAGAGAAGTTTTGCACCTGCACGATAGCCGAGAACAAGTCCGTCGGCAGTTGCGCCGTAATGGTTTGAAGTCGGGAATCCCTGATAATGCAAACGACCTGCACCGCCTGTTGCGATGATAACGGTCTTTGCCTTTGCAATGAGGATTTCCTCGGTTTCCATATTCATAAGAACGGCACCGGCAATCTTGCCGTCCTCGTCCTTGATAAGTTCAATAGCCGAAGTAAAATCAACGATAGGAATTTGTCTGTTCTGCACCTCATCACGAAGAGTACGCATAATCTCCGCACCCGAATAGTCCTTAGCGGCGTGCATTCTCTTTCTTGATGTACCGCCGCCGTGGGTGGTAATCATTGTGCCGTCCGGTTCCTTATCGAACTCCACGCCGAGATTATTAAGCCACTGAATAGCCTCCGGGGCATCGTTTACAAGTTTATAAAGCAACTCGGGTTTTGCGGCAAAGTGACCGCCGCCGAATGCGTCGATATAATGCTGTGCAGGGGAATCGTTAGGTTTATCCGCAGCCTGAATACCGCCCTCTGCCATCATTGTATTTGCGTCACCTATTCTGAGTTTTGTGACAATCATGGTGCTTGCGCCGTTATTGTCAGCCTCGATTGCTGCGGATGCACCTGCTCCGCCGCCGCCGATAATAAGAACATCAACATCATAGTCAACCTTGTCGAGGTTGATTTTTTTATTTTTTATTCTGCTGTGTGCCTGAAGAAGAGCGGCAAGTTCAAGAGGCACCTTTTCGCCCTTATTCGGTCCTATTGAAAGAGTGGTAAATTCGCTCTGCTTATAGTCCGGGTGATAGGTCGCAAGAAGTTTGTCCTTTTCGTCGGCAGTCATTCTGCGTGGCTCAAGAACAGCGTTAGCCTCTCTGTGAGCGGCAACCTTTTTCATCGATTCTTTCATTTCTTCGTTATACATATCGGCACCTCCTTACTTTTCAATCTCTCTGTTATTATATAGTTCTTTCATCTCATCAATCGGCTTATTCATAAGTTTTTCGAGAAGTTCCTCGAATGTGCCGTCTTTGATTTCCTGAACTCTCTGTGTCAAATGCTTACTTTCGGGAGCAAGATATTTACCGTTAATACGGCGTGCAAGAAGTGCAACCTGCGGATGAGAAATACCGGCAGGACAACGAGAAGAGCAAACGCCGCACATTACGCAGTCAAAACTTTCCTCGGCGCATTTTTCAAATTCGCCCCTTTGAGCATATGCGATATACTGCATAACATTAAGTTCCTGAGTGCAAGCGTTGGTACAAGCATTACAGCCTATGCAAGAATAAATCTCGGGATAAAGCTGCATCATAATTGACTCGTTTACGCTAACCTTTTCTATATCATAAGGCTGTTTAACAAGCGGGAAGAACGGAAGAGTCGCAATGAACATTCCCTCCTCAACCTTTGTCTGGCACGCAAGGCAAGCCTTAAGTTCGCCGCCTGCTATTCTGTAAATGGTAGCGCACGCACCGCAGAAGCCGTTACGACAGCCGCAGCCTCTTTTAAGCTGATAGCCTGCGTACTCCATGGCTCTCATTATAGTTAAATTTGACGGTACGGCATATTTTTTGCCGTAAAGATATATATTTACCATACTTTCCATATTCAGTCCTCCATATCAATATTCATCGGGCAGTTCGCCGAGTTCGTCACAGCGGAACACCGGTCCGTCCTTGCAGACATACTTATCGCCGATATTACATCTGCCGCACTTACCCACGCCGCACTTCATACGAAGTTCCATAGTGGTGTAAACCTGGGTCTTTTCAAAGCCGAGTTCTATAAGACCCTGAAGCGTAAACTTAATCATAATCGGAGGTCCGCAGATAACGCAGGTCTTATTTGTGTCAAAGCCGAGTTCCTTAACATAATTGGGAACAAAGCCGACATGACCGTCCCAGCCCTCCTGCTCACGGTCGATGGTGAGGTAGACATTAATGCCGTCCTCTTTGCACCACTCGTCGATTATTTCCTTATAATCCACAAGATCGTCCATACTTCTTGAACCGTAAACAATATCAATAGAGCCGTATTTATCACGGTTATCACGACAATAATTAATTACGCTTCTGAGCGGTGCAAGTCCGATACCACCTGCGATAAAGAGCAAATCCTTGCCGGCAAACTCGGTATCAACAGGGAAGCCGTTGCCGTATGGGCCACGAATTGCTATTTCCTGACCGACATCCATTTGATGAAGCCAAGTGGTAAGGCAACCGCACTTTTTAATACTGAACTCCATATACTCCTCGTTAGTGGGAGATGAGGTAATAGAGAACATACCCTCGCCTGCTCCCGGGATAGAAAGCATGGCGCACTGTCCGGGAATATGCTCAAAGACCTTGCCGCCCTCAAGAGCGTTTACTCTGAAAGTTTTTACATCGGGGGTATCCTGCCTAATGTCGGTAACAACGCCGATATGGGGTATCAATGTTTCCTTTTCCATTATGACTGCACCTCCAATGCTTTTTCTACCTTAACTATATTCATTGATATTGGACATTTTGAAATACATCTGCCACAGCCTACGCAACCGAAAATGCCCTCGTTATTATCGGGATAATAAACAAGTTTGTGCATAAATCTCTGGCGGAAGCGTTCAAGCTGAGATGTACGGGGATTGCCGTGAGCCATTTGGGTAAAATCGCTATACATACAGCTGTCCCAGCATCTGAATTTTTTAACGCCGTGACCCGTGTCAAACTCACGAATATCATAGCACTGACAGGTTGGGCATACAAAAGTGCAAGTACCGCAACCGAGGCAAGCCTCGCTTAGTGACGACCATTTTTCGCTCTTAAAGTGAGTGAGCAAATCGTCTTTTTTCATTCCCTCAAACGAAGTATTTGCAAGAGGGAGTTTTGCCATAACGGCTTTAACGGCAGATTTAATCTGCTCGACGGTATCGTCGGCACAATCATCAAGAACATCGCCGAGAGACGCAAGCAGAGCCTCGCCTTTTTCCGTATTTACACTAAAGTAATAATCCTCGCCCATTCTCCAAGCGGTAACATCGCCGCTCGGATTTGACGCATCTATGCCGAACGCAGAGCAAAAGCAGGTTTCCTCCGGTCTGTTGCAGGCAAGAGATATGATAATTCCGTGCTCTCTTCTGTTTTTATAATATGTATCAATCGGGTCAACAAGAAAAACTCTGTCAAGAATATCAAACGCACGAACATCACAGCCTCTTACGCCGAAAACAACAAAATCCTCAAGTTCGCTTCTTGTATCCTTAATTTCAAGTTTCAAACCGTTTTTGCGAATGTCATAAAGGTTCTCGGTTTGGGGAAAGAAGAAATCTTTTGCCGAACGGTTTGTGTTATATTTTTCGGTGAGAGTCATACCGCTCTTATATTCCGCAAACTGAGCAATATCTCCGTTATCGGTGGGAATATAGAGTTTTTTATCGGCGGCAATTTTATCAAAAAGATTATAAATGCTTACTTTCAGTTTTTTCATTATTTATTGCCCCCTCTCTCATAAACCACAGACGGTTCGCAATCGTCAAAGGTAAAGTCAACAAGCGGAAAACGGCTGTCTGCGTCCTCGCCTGCCTGATACTCGCCGTAAAGTTCGTTTGCGTCCTTAATAAATTTACGATTGAGCAAATGAAGCGGAATGTTCTGCGGACACACTCTGGAGCATTCGCCGCAGTCGGTACATCTGCCTGCTACATGAAAGGCACGGATGATATGGAAGTTTGCCTCTTCAAAGGAAGTTTGAGCCGCCTTTTGTGCAACGCCCGAGTTATCGTTATCAAACACGCACTTTTCGCATGTGCACGCCGGACAAACATTACGGCAGGCATTGCAACGAATGCACTTTGAAAGTTCGTTCTGCCAAAAAGCAAATCTCTCGTCGGGAGTCATTGCCTCAAGTTTTTCTACCTCGTCAAAACGGTTTGAATCAAGCACCTCGCCGTTTTCTCCGATAAGTTCGTCATAAATTACGACTTTCTTACTCTTACAGGAGAGGCATCTTTCCGCCATAACCTCATATTTTTTATATTCCTTTTTGTCGCCGTAAATTGTTTCGGCGATAATGCTGTCGTCGGTCTCGGTGATTGATGAAATTCCGCAAACGCCGTCAGCCTTTATTTTATTTAAATCGGTTTTGCCGAAGCACTGAATACCGATAATATATACCTTTTCTCTGTCTACTCTGTGCTCTTTAATAAGTTGCTGAAGGCTGTAAGAGTCGCAGGGTTTTACGAAAACAAGGACTTTTCCGTCGCCCTTTCTTGTCTGCTTTACAAGATACTTTGAAAGGTTTGCGGCAGAAAATGTATTATAAACGAATTCGTTATCAAGTTCCTCTGCGCTCTCAAAAACGGCAGGGGTCAAATCATAGGAAAATTCGCCGACTTTCCAGCCGAGGACTCTGTCAACGGTACTATCGCTAAGGAGGGCTTTCGCTCTGGCAATCATTTGTTCTTGCATCTCAAATCCTCCAATCTCTTATTCTCGCCGAGGTTATATATGGTTTCCACAAAACTGTTCATAGTTTCTGCGAACTTCTGTCCCTCTGCGGCGGAGACCCACTCAACTCTTGTTCTGCCCTTTTCTATTCCGAGATAATCGAGCATGGAAAAGAGGAGAGTCATTCTGCGGCGTGCGTAGTAGTTACCTGTTGTGTAGTGGCAGTCACCGGGGTGACAGCCGCACATAATAACGCCGTCTGCGCCCCTTTGAAACGCTCTTAATATAAACATCGGATTTACTCTGCACGAGCAGGGAACACGAATGATTTTTACATCGGCAGGATAATTAAGACGGTTAGTTCCTGCCAAATCAGCACCTGCATAAGAACACCAATTACAGCAGAATGCAACGATTTTAGGCTTAAATTCATTATTCTCTATTTGCATATTGCATCTACCTCCGCCATAATCTGTTTATTTGAAAATCCGTTAAGGTCCATAGCACCCGACGGACATGCAACGGTACAAGCGCCGCAACCCTGACAAACGGCAGGATTTACGCTCGCAACCCGTCTGATTTGAGTTGTGCGGTCGGGCATTCTGAATTCCTTTTCAAGATATGTAATAGCACCGTAAGGACAAACCTTTTCGCACGATGAGCAACCGTTACACATCATCTCGTCACTGTGAGCAACGCAAGGATTACAAGTAAGTTTATCCTTAACAAGAAGTCCGATAACCTTTGCGGCACAGGCACTTGCCTGAGATACGGTTTCGGGAATATCCTTAGGACCCTGGCACATTCCCGAGAGGAACACACCTGCGGTAGGTGACTCAACGGGACGAAGTTTCGGGTGAGCCTCGGTGAAGAAATCGTTTGTGTCCATAGAGGCGGTGAGCATCGTTGCAAGAGGTCTTGCGCTCTTATCCGGTTCTATGGCGGCGGCAAGAACAACCATATCTGCATCGATATGAAGTTGCTCGTTATTGAGCAAATCGCTTGCCTGCACCTTTAGTTTTTTGCCCTCGGGCACAACCTTGCCTACCATACCTTTAATATAATGCACTCCGTACTCCTCTACCGCTCTGCGATAGAACTCGTCGAAATTCTTACCCGGTGTACGAACATCTATATAGAAAACATAGACATCAGTGTCGGGATATTTTTCTCTGGTAAGCATTGCATGCTTTGCGGTATACATACAGCAAACCTTTGAGCAGTACGGCTTACCCTTTTCGTTTTCGGCATCGCAACGGGAACCGACACACTGAACGAAAACAATGGTATGAGGATGCTCGTGGTCGGACGGTCTGAGAAGCGTACCGTTAGTCGGTCCTGCGGCATTCATAAGTCTTTCGTATTCAAGAGAGGTCACAACATCGGGTGACTGACTGTAAGCGAACTCGTCAAACTTATCAACCTTAATCGGCTCAAAGCCTGTTGCAACAACGATTGCGCCGTACTGTGCATCCACGAACTCGTCCTTTGCGTCATAATTAATAGCGTGCGCCTCGCACACGGTGGAGCAAAGTCCGCACTTGCCTGTACGAAGTTTAATACAATAATTCGGGTCAATGGTTGCAACCTTAGGTACAGCCTGTGCGAACGGAATATATACCGCACTCCTGTTATCCATACCGAGATTAAACTCGTTAGGCACTCTTTTCATAGGACATTTTTCGGTACAAAGTCCGCAACCTGTGCAAATATCCTCGTTTACATATCTTGCCTTACGCTTAATCTTAACATTAAAGTTACCTACAAAGCCCTTAACAGCCTCAACCTCGCTGTATGAATAAATCTTGATTTTTTCGTTCTGTGCGGCTTCTACCATTTTAGGTGTGAGGATACAAGCGGCACAGTCAAGGGTCGGGAAAGTCTTATCAATCTGTGCCATCTTTCCGCCGATGGTTGCAGATTTTTCTACTATATCGACCTCAAAGCCCGCCTCGGCAATATCAAGCGCAGTCTGAATGCCTGCAATACCGCCGCCGATAACGAGCGCACGCTTTGTTACCGGACTTTCGCCTGCGGTAAGAGGTGCGTTGAGCTGAACCTTTGCAATAGCGGCTCTGCCGAGAACAACAGCCTTTTCGGTTGCTGTCTGCATATCCTTATGAATCCAAGAGCACTGCTCACGAATATTTGCAATCTCGACCATATACGGATTAAGTCCGACCGATGCCGCCGCCTTGCGAAATGTATTTTCGTGCATACGGGGTGAGCAGGAGCATACTACCACGCCCGTAAGATTATAGTTTTTTATTGCGTCCTTAACAAGATTTTGTCCTGCCTCGGAGCACATATATTGGTAATCAACAGCATATACAACGCCCGATTCCTGCTTTAAGGTTTCGGCAACCTTATGAACATCAACCGTTCCTGCGATATTACTGCCGCACCAACATACGAATACGCCAATTCTTTGCATAAATAATAACTCCCCCGATTACTTCCAATATTTTCTCATAGCGGAAACGATAGCCTGCTGAGGCAAATCCTCGTCCCACTTATCAGGAATATCCTGCGATGTAAGATGGCTCTTACCCTGCTGACGAATCTGTGCGACTCTGACAGCCTCGATAAGCCTTGCAGGTTCAACGCCTCTCGGGCAACGCTCGAGACAAGCCATACAGGAGAGGCAGGTATAAAGCGACTCGCTCTCCAAAAGGGCATCAATCTTTCCGTTAATCACCATAGAAACAAACTGGTGCGGATGATATTCCATATTGTCATACGACGGACATGTTGCGGTGCATTTACCGCAGGACATACACTTGCGTGGATTTTTTCCGTAGGAGCGAAGTATCTGCTCACGAACATTTTTATTTTCCATAAATTACTCCGCCTCCTCAATCAAACCGAGAGCCTGAGCCAAAAGCTCGGTAAAATATGTAATCTTAACGCCGCCGTCTGAATTCTTCTTTAAGTTATACATACAAAGAGGGCAGGCTGTGATAATTTCCTCTGCACCGTTATCAACGGCGTTTGAGATAACCGCCTGAGCCTTAGTCCTTGCTATATCTTTATTTTCAAGGGTTGTATATCCGCCGCAGCACTCATTTCTCATAGAATACTTTACCGGTGTTGCGCCGAGAGCCTTAATAAAATCTTCCATAATTGTAGGATTTTCGGGGTCGTCCATTTGCATAACCTTACTGGGTCTTAGCAAAAGACAGCCGTAGTATGCGGCAATTTTTTTACCTTTAAGCGGATTAGTTACTTTTTTCTTAATCTCGTCAAAGCCAACTTTGTCACGCAAAACCTCAAGATAATGAAGCACCTCGGTTTCGCCGTGATAAGCCTCATCCTCGCCTATTTTCATATATCTTGCGACTTTAGACGAAAACTCATCGTCTTTCATATCGTTATTAACCTGCTTTACAACATTGTGGCAGGCACTGCACATTGTAACAAGGTCTTGCCCCGCATCCTTTGCTTTCATAAGTGTGCGAACAGATGAAAGTTTCGTTGCGATTTCGTCCTTAGCCATAGGATAAACTCCGCCGCAACACTGCCACTCGGGAATTTCCTCGAGAGTAACGCCGAGCGCTTTAGCACTCATTCTGGCGTAGTTGTCCAAATCCTTAGCCTTGTTTTTCAAAGTACAGCCCGGATAATAGCTGAATACCATATTCTTACTCCTTACTCAAAAATGTTTGGTGCTTAATGCCGTGTGTCGCCGGTACCAAGGGCGATAGACATTTGGGAAGTGCGAAAAGCAAATCCCTCCGTCACACCTAACGGTGTGCCGCTTGCTCAGCCGCAGACGGCAGACCCTTTTGTCTGCAAAGCAGACATTTCCCCTGACAGGGGAATCTCCCTTAATAAGGGTGGCAAACATTAATCACACCATCTGCTCGGGGTGGAACACCTCGTCGAATTTTTCCGCTGTAAGAAAGCCGAGTTCAACACATGACTCCTTAAGTGAAATATTCTTTTTATATGCATTCTTTGCGGTCTTTGCGGCATTCTCATATCCTATATACGGATTAAGAGCGGTAACGAGCATAAGGGAGTTATGAAGATTATGAGACATCTTCTCCTTATTTGCCGTAATGCCGACAGCACAATTCTTGTTGAACGAAATCATAGCTTCGCTGAGAAGTCGAACCGACTGAGTGAAGTTATAGATGATAACGGGCATAAATACATTGAGTTCAAAATTGCCCTGAGAGGCAGCCATACCGATTGCGGTATCGTTACCGATAACCTGAACGGCAACCATGGTAACAGCCTCGCACTGAGTCGGATTTACCTTGCCCGGCATAATGGACGAGCCCGGCTCGTTCTCCGGAATCTTAATCTCGCCGAGACCGAGACGTGGACCCGAAGCAAGCCAACGAACGTCATTTGCTATTTTCATAAGGTCAGCCGCAAGAGCCTTGAGTGCACCGTGTGCAAAAACAATCTCGTCCTTTGACGTAAGTGCGTGGAACTTATTAGGTGCGGTGATGAACTGCTTTCCTGTAATTTCGCTTACAGCCTCGGCAACCTTAACGTCAAAGCCCTTAGGAGCATTAAGACCTGTACCTACTGCGGTGCCGCCGAGTGCAAGTTCCTTTAATTCGGGAAGTGCGATTTCGAGCAATTTCTTATCCTTTTCAAGACTTGCTCTCCAGCCGCTGATTTCCTGCGAGAAGGTGATAGGAGTAGCGTCCTGAAGATGAGTTCTGCCCGATTTAACGATACCTTCGTTATCCTTTTCGAGTTTCTTAAATGTGGAAATAAGAGTATCAACGGCAGGAATAACCTTATCCTCAATTCCCAAAACAGCGGCAATGCTCATGGCTGTCGGGAATGTATCGTTAGAGGACTGCGACATATTAATATCATCATTTGGGTGAAGAATTTTCTTACCTGCAATTTCGTTACCTCTGTTTGCGATAACCTCGTTTGCGTTCATATTTGACTGGGTGCCCGAACCTGTCTGCCATACAACAAGCGGAAAATGCTCGTTCAGCGCACCGCTCATAACCTCGTCACAAGCCTGTGAAACAGCGGCGAGTTTTTCGTCAGTCATCTTTTCGGGCTTAAGCTGATTATTTGCAATAGCGGCAGCCTTTTTAAGCACGCCGAAAGCGTGTGTAATTTCTCGGGGCATAGTTTCGATGCCTACACCGATTAAGAAGTTCTCGTGGCTTCTTTCAGTTTGTGCTGCCCAATATTTATCGGCAGGAACCTTAACCTCTCCCATTGAATCGTGTTCGATACGATATTCCATAATTTGACCTCCGTATTTTATTATATTAATTTAATAATTCACTATCATATTATATTATCTTATGCGACTTAATTCAAGAAATATTGTTAAAAAAATAACAAATTCGTTATTTTAACCAATTTTGCAAATTTCACAGTCCAAATTTAGTAAATCTGATTTACTCTCTGATAAAAAAATGCACAACTTTGCTTATAAGTTGCACAATATCAAAAAACAAATCCGAAAAAAGGCGCAAAAAATCCCCGACGCAAGAGTCGGGGATAACCAATCAATTTAAGTCAAGCGCATCAAATGAATCCTTAAGGATTTGGTAACTGTTATTTAGTTTCTCAATTTCCTCGTCGGTAAGATTAAGAGGAAGAATCTTACGAACGCCGTTACGATTTACATAAGCAGGAAGTCCGAGATAAACATCTCTCATTCCGTACTCACCGTTAAGGCGTGAAGATACGGTGATAACGCTGTTTTCGTCGCCGAAGATAGCCTTTGTTATACGAACAAGACTCATACCGATACCGTAATAGGTAGCGCCTTTAAGTTTGATAACCTCTGCGCCCGAATTTTTAACTTTCTCGATAATATCGTCAATGTCCTCTCTCTTAAGTTCGGTGGAAAACTTATCGGTTTCGATAAGCTCCTCGATATTCATTGTAGAGAGATTAAGTTGGCTGAACGGTACGAACTCGCTGTCGCCGTGCTCGCCGATAACATAGCCGTGAACCGAGTGAGGGTCACAGTGAAAATAATCACCGATAAGATAACGCAAACGAGCGGTATCAAGGGTTGTGCCCGAGCCGATTACACGATTAGCCGGAAATCCGGAAAGTTCGTAAGTTACTCTCGTCATAACATCAACGGGATTGGAAGCAACAAGGAATATACCGTTAAAGCCCGATGCGACAATCTTTGAGACAAACGACTTAAATATAGCCACGTTCTTGTTAAGTTGGTCAAATCGGGTTTCACCCGGCTTTCTCGAACCTGCCGAAGCCGTGATTACAACGAGGTCTGCGTACGCACAATCCTCATAGGAGCCTGCTCTGATTTTCATATGAGAGGAACTGAAGCAAAGTCCGTGGTTAAGGTCCATAGCCTCACCCTTTGCCTTATCCTCGTTAACATCTATTAAAATAAGTTCATTACAAAGGTCGCTGTTAAGCAGTGCATAAGCATAACTCATACCTACCATACCGCAACCTACAAGTGCAACTCTTCTGTTTGCCATTTTAGCATTCCGCCTTTCCGTAAAGTTCGTTGAATTATTAACAATAACTTTACCATATATAATATAACCGAAGTGCTCTTTTGTCAACAATTTAACAATAATTTCGACTTTTATAACAAATTTTACTCAAAAGTTAAAATCCAAATAGTCATCCTTCATAAATCTGTGGTAGGTCATACCCAAATCCTCGGTATCTATACAGTACCAAAATTCATCGGGCTTACCATCGGCAAAATAAATGAGATAATCAAATTCATCGGTATTGATTTTTTTAACGACAACATTATCGGAAAACGACTTAAACACAGCGACAATACTGTCAACTGTCGCTTTCGGGTTACGCACCTCGTTAATGAAACGCACCAAAAAATCGTTATCGTCAAAAGTAGAATTAACATAATCAACGCCCTTCACAGGCACATCAAGGCGAAAGCCGTTCTCGGTTTTCATAACGGTTATGTCGCCGAATTCGTCCTTATTTTGCTCGCAAAATTCACCGAGAAGTTCAGGCAGTTCCTCGGCGGTTGCACCGTCTAGCATATGCAAAAGAGACGGGGTGACATAATTCACCCCGAAACTCATACTTTCGTAACCCAGTTTTATTTGCGATTCCTTGATTACGGCGATTAAATTTTTCTTTAATCTGTCAAAATTCATATTACAGTTGCTCCGCAATATTGAAAATCAAGTCCTTAGTCTTATCCCAGCCGAGGCAAGGGTCGGTAATGGATTTACCGTAAACGCCGTCCTCTACCTTTTGGCAGCCGTCCTCGATATAGGACTCAATCATAAAGCCCTTAACCATCTTCTTAATATCGTTGCTGTGGCGCATGGAATGGAGCACCTCGTTTGCGATACGAACCTGCTCAAGATACTTTTTGCCCGAATTGGAATGGTTTGTGTCGATAATAACGGCAGGATTTTCAAAGCCGTTATCAAGATACATTCCTGCAAGGAGCATCAAATCCTCGTAGTGATAATTTACATGATTAATGCCGTGCTTATCCACGCTTCCCCTAAGAATAACATGAGCAAGGTCGTTGCCCTTAGACTCAACCTCCCAGCCTCTGTAAAGGAAGGTGTGGCCGCTTTGCGCCGCCTTAATTGCGTTAAGCATAACCGAAAGGTCGCCCGAGGTGGGGTTCTTCATTCCGACAGGAATATTGAGAGCAGAGGAAACGAGTCTGTGCTCCTGATTTTCAACGCTTCTTGCGCCGACCGCTACATAAGAAAGCAAATCGGACAAATATCTGTGGTTCTCGGGATAAAGCATTTCGTCGGCACAGGTAAGACCTGTCTGCTCGATAGCATCTTTATGCAGATTACGCACCTCAATAATGCCCTCAAGCATATCGGGCTTTTCCTCGGGATTCGGCTGATGAAGCATTCCTTTATAGCCTGCTCCCGTGGTTCTCGGCTTTCCGGTATAAATTCTCGGAATAATAAGAATTTTATCCTCCACCTGCTTTTGAACCTCGGCAAGGCGGTGAATATAATCAAGAACCGAATCCGGACGGTCTGCCGAACAAGGTCCGATAACAAGCGCCAGCTTATCGCTTTCACCGGTGAATACTTCTTTTATTTCTTTATCTCTGATTTCTTTTTTTGCGGTAGCTTCGGCAGAAAGAGGATACTGCTCCTTAATCTCCTTTGGAACAGGAAGTTTTCTGTTGAAGTTTGTATTAATCATATTGTCCATAGTTTTACCTCTCTATGTTTGCTAATGGGACTAGTTTACCACTAAAAAAGGACTTAGTCAATGCGTTTAGAGCCACTATTTATGCGGTTTTAATCAAAAGTATAAATTAATTTTTATATAATCATAAATTTTACTTATACTTGTGTCTCGTATGCCGTTCACTTAAAAACTACAATCTTAGATTGCAGAGGTCCGCAAAATTCAATCGTTATTCCCGCATTCATAAGATACTCGCCGGAGTTCTCGCATCGCTTTGAGTCAACGGTATAGGTATACATTTTATCAGATTGGAGTCCCTTTAATTTAAGCCTCTTATAGCGTTTATTGTCGAGCGAGCCTGCGTTAGACATAGCGAACAAAACGCTTTGGTTTTCGTCGGCGTACTGGGTAGCCCAATAGTCGCCGCCGTCGCCTACGGAAAGCCTATACATATCGCCGAACTGAACGGTGTTTCTGATTTCTTTATAGAGAGCGACATATTCAGCCGCCTTTTTCATATCGTCAGAAGTATAATTATCAAGATTTGCACCGAGAGAAAGACTGCCCTGCATAGACGATGCAAAGCGATAATCAATGCTTACGGGGCGTTTATCGCTGTTCCAGTCTGTAACCCACGCACGCATACATTTAATCGGATAGAGCAGAGAAAAGCCGTTTTGAATAGTAAGACGGTCAAGCGGGTCGGTATTGTCGGAAGTCCAAACGGAATCAAAATGTTCCATTGCTCCGAGATCCGCTCTGCCGCCGCCCGAAGCGCACGCCTCAAGTTGCAAATACGGATACTTCTCTTTAAGTCGGTCGGCAACACGGTACACAGCCGCAGTATGTTTAAGCCAAATTTCCTGCTCATTTTCCAAATTATCTGCACCGATTTCGGAAAACGGTCGGTTCATATCCCATTTGATAAAGCGAATATTATGCATTGAGAGCATTTTATCCATTGAATCAAAAACGAAATTTTCAACTTCGGGCTTTGTAAGATTGAGCACGAGTTGGTGGCGAAGTTCGCCGTTTACACGGGTTTTATAATGATAAATCCAATCGGGATGAGCACGGAAAAGGTCGCTGTCACGCTGTACCATCTCGGGTTCAAACCACAAGCCGAAGTCCATACCGAGGTCGTTCACCCCTTTAATGAGTGAATCTATACCGTCGGGGAATTTTTCTCTGTTGACGAACCAATCGCCAAGCCCTGCTCTGTCGCTGTTTCTTTCGCCGAACCAGCCGTCATCCATAACAAAAAGTTCACACCCGAGGTCTGCCGCTTTTTTTGCAAGGCGAAGCTGATTTTCACAGCTGACATCAAAGCCGACAGCCTCCCACGAATTATAGAGAACAGGCAGCGGCTTATTTGCAAAACTGCGGGGCAAAATGTGATTTACGGAAAAGCGGTGCATCTCGTTGCTCATATCGGCAAAGCCGTCGGCATAACCTATATAAGCCTTTGGCGAAGCAAGAACTTCTCCCGATTTTAATGTATAGGAAAAATCAAAGTCGCTCATACCGAGCACAATTCGGGTAATCCCGACATAATCACGCTGACACTCAACCTTAAAATTGCCCGAATAGCCGAGTGCACCGAAATAAACATCTCCCGACGCCTCATCGGCATTTCTGTGAGCGATGAAAATCGGCTGATTTGTGTGTCCCGTAGTTCCCTTACGGCTGTCGAAAACAAGATAGCCCGCCTTGAGTTCGGTACTCTGTTGCTGAAATTCCGCACCCCAGCCACCTTGGGTATTAACTATATTATAGGACAGTTCACCCGGCAGATTCACCTCACAAGAGGAAAGTTTTTCTATCAAAATATCGCCCGAGGAATGATTTTCTATCTCGGCATAGCGAGTAATAATGTCGCTGTCGGGGTATGTTATATAATGCAATATCAAATCCGCCTTATACACCTTATCGGTAAGGGTGATTACAAGTTCATTTTCCTCCTGCTTTGCGTGCTTAAAAAGGAAAACAGAATCACGGCATTTATCGGAATAGGTACACTTAAAAGCACAGTTACGATACATTTTTCCGCCGAAAACCGTATATTCGCACAAGGCATTGTCGAGTTCGCTGTGGTTAGAGTTCGTCTCCGTGATTTCATCAAGAGAAAACTCCCTGCGATTTATTCTTTTTCCCCAATATATATGGCGCAAAAGACCGAATTTATCCACGCCCAAAACATAGGTAGTATTTTTTGTTTGCAAGTAAAAAATGTTATCCATTCACATCACCGATTTAATTATAGACAAAAGCCGCCTTTAATACAATACTTAATTGACAATATCAGAATAAATTGTTATAATACATAAACAGAGACGATTTCAGCACGAAAAAAGGTGAAAAAATGGAAAAGAACAGAGTAGAATTAAAAATCTACGGAAACACATATACAATTCTTACAGAAGACGATGCGGAATATGTCGAGGAACTCGGCGAACTCATCAACAAAGAAATGCACGCCGTATCAAATGAATCACCGACCCTGTCACAAACTCAATGTGCGGTACTCGTAGCGCTCGACCAGGCAGACGCCTGCAAAAAAGCAAACAGCGAGGCGGTTAATCTCAGAGCCCAAATCAAGGATTACATTGAGGATGCGGCAAGAGCAAAATTGGAAGTTGATGTGGCGAGGAGAGAAATCGAAAGACTTAACAGAGAACTTTCGTCGCTGCGTAACAAAATGGCTGAATAAGCGAATAAACGAAATTTTTGTGCCTCCCTTGTTTCGGGAGGCATTATTATTTAGACAATCAAAACCGTTACAAAGGAAATTTATATGAGCATGGAAATTTTAGCTCCGGCAGGCAGTACGGACGCACTTATCGCAGGAGTGAGGTGCGGTGCAAACGCAGTCTACCTCGGAATGAAAAATATCAACGCAAGACGCAATGCCGCAAATTTCGGCACAGAGGAATTGGCATCGGCTGTAAAATACTGCCACGAGCGTAATGTAAAGGTATATGTTACGCTGAATATATTAGTAAGCGACGAGGAACTCGAAACGGCGGTGCACACCGCAGAAGAAGCGATAAACGCAGGAGCAGACGGTTTTATCGTACAGGATTTGGGACTTGCAAAAATACTGCACGAACAATTCCCCAAAGTAAGGCTCCACGCCTCCACACAATGCAGTGTAAACTCGCCCGAGGGTTTTAAGGCTTTGGAGGAGGCAGGCTTTGTCAGAGCGGTAATACCACGGGAGATGAGCCTTGAGGAAATAAAAGAAATACGAAAAGCGACCGATATGGAACTCGAACTTTTCGTACACGGTGCGCTGTGTATGAGCGTCAGCGGTCAGTGCTATATGTCCGCAATGCTCGGCGGCAGAAGCGGAAACAGAGGGCTTTGCGCCCAACCGTGCCGCCTTCCGTTCAGTGCAGACGAGAGCAAAAGTTGTGATTTATCGCTGAAAGATTTGAGCCTTTTGTCACACCTTAAAGAAATAGAAGAAGCAGGCGTTTGTTCGCTGAAAATAGAGGGCAGAATGAAGCGACCCGAATATGTTGCCTCGGCAGTAACAAGCTGCAAAAAAGCACTCCTCGGCGAATATTTACCGAATGACGAAACGGTGCTCAAAAGCGTATTCAGCCGCTCGGGATTTACCGACGGATATTTTACCGGCAAAAGGCAAGATATGTTCGGTTACAGGCAAAAGGAAGATGTCATTGCGGCAAAGGACGTGCTCAAAGAACTGTCCCACCTCTACGACAACGAAACGCCGCTTGTGCCGATAAAACTTGATTTCATATGCAGGGAAAACGAGCCGATTAAATTGAGCGCAACCGCACTCGGCAAAACGGTAACTGCCACAGGCTCCGTTCCCGAAAAAGCCATAAACAAACCGATGACCGAGGAAAGCCTCGGCATAAGATTGAAAAAATTCGGCAATACTCAATATTATCCGACTGAAGTAAACATCACGCTCGACGACGGATTAATCGTAAAAGCGAGCGAGATTAACGGACTTCGCCGAGAGGTAACCGAACTCCTAAACGAGCAGTCGAACGAGGAAAAAGTTCACTCAACCTATCACCTAGAAAAAGATAAAAGAAAAGCAGACGCACCGTATTACACGGCAAGATTTGCAGACCCCGAGGCAATTCCCGACAGGCATCCGTTTAAGCGAATTTTTATTCCCGTATGGTGCAAGGACGAAGATTTCGTAGACAACAGAGCGGGAGTCGAACTGCCCAGAGCACTCTTTTCCTGCGAGGACAAACTGACAAAAAGGCTGGAACACCTGAAAAAAATCGGTGTAAAAAAGGCACTTTGCTCAAACCTCGGAGCATACAGACTGGCTGAAAAATACGGCTTTGAAGCGTATGGAGATTTCGGGCTGAATATATTTAACAGCGAGACGGCAAGGCTGTTCAACTCGCCCATTATTTCCTTTGAGGCAACGCTTGAGCAAATCAATTCCATCGACGCAAAGGACAAAGGCATAATCGCCTACGGAACACTTCCGCTTATGCTGACGAGAAACTGCCCGATTAAAAATCATATCGGCTGTCAAAACTGCACAGGCAGACTGACGGACAGAAAAGGTTTTGAGTTCAAGGTAAAATGTTCGCCGTATCCGTGCGTTGAAATATTTAATCCTCTGCCGCTTTATATGGCAGACAGACAGAGGGAGATTAACTGCGACTTTCTGCATTTTTATTTTACCGACGAGAACAAAAAGCAGGTTGAAGAAATTATAAGCAATTTTGAAAACGGTACAAAACTCGACAAAAAATACACCAGAGGGCTGTACTACCGAGGAGTGGAATAATGATAATTTTAGCATCTAAAAGTCCGAGGCGACACGAGTTGATGAAATACATAACAGAGGATTTCATCGTAAAAAGCGCAGACACCGACGAAACACTGCCGAAAGGGATTTCCCCCGAGGATGCGGTTTTAAGGCTATCAGCGATTAAGGCAGAACCATTCAGGAGCGAAAACGATATTATAATCGGTGCAGACACGGTGGTTGCGCTCGGCAAAAAAATTCTGGGCAAACCGAAAAACGACGAGGACGCAAGAAGAATGCTTCGCTCGCTTTCAGGCAAAACGCACTCGGTTTACACAGGAGTTACAATAATTCGTTCACAAAATTCGGTATCCTTTGCGGTTCAGACGAAGGTGACCTTTTACGAATTAACCGACAAAGACATTGACGCCTATATAAAAACGGGCGAACACCGTGACAAAGCGGGCAGTTACGGCATTCAGGGATACGGTTCGCTGTTCGTAAAAGAGATAAAAGGCGACTACTTTAATGTGGTGGGACTTCCTATCGGCAGATTAAACAAAGAATTAAATAAAATTTTGTGATTTAGGGTAAAAATTATTGCAAAAAATTTATTGTATGTTATAATATTTACAGGTATTGTGCCTATTTGTCTGTAAAAAATTTAATCGAAAGGAGACTTGATTTATGGCAGCAGACTTACATTGTCATACAAAGCTGAGTGACGGCTCGGTCGGTATAGAGGATTTAATAGTAATAGCACAAAAAAGCGGAATTGATACCATAGCAATTACCGATCATGATTGCTTGGCAGGAACTGTCAGAGGTCAGGTCATCGGAAAAAGATACGGTGTTACGGTAATTCCGGGAGTTGAACTTTCGGCATTTGACGAAATCGCAGGAAAAAAAGTACACATCATTTCCTACCTTGCAGACGCACCCGACAGACTTGAAAGAATCTGCAAAAAAACATCGGTTGCACGAAAGAGAGCAGGACAGATAATGATGCTTAAAGTTGCGGCAAGATTTCCTGTTGCAAGCGATTTCATCATCAATCACGCAAGCGGCTCAACAAATCTGTTCAAGCAGCATATAATGCACGCATTAATGGATGCAGGCTACACCGATAAAATCTTCGGCGACCTGTTCTATACATTATTCGACACAGGAAGCGAAAGCAATGTTCTCGCCCCCACAAAGTATCCGAGTGTCAAAGAAGTAATCGACGAAATTCATTCGGCAGGCGGCATAGCAGTGCTTTCCCACCCTGGCAAGTATAAAAACGATGAGGAATTGGACGAATATCTCGAACTCGGACTCGACGGAGTTGAGGTATGGAGTCCGTATAATTCTCCCGAACTCGCTCAGGAACTTGCCGATTACTGCAAGAAACACAAAATTCTCTTAACCGGCGGCTCAGACTTCCACGGCATTTACGGCAGACACACCGTAACTGTCGGCTCATATTCCACTCCGCAGGAAAACCTGGACAAACTTATGAGCTACAAAGCACGCAAAAAGAGAGCGGCAAGAAAAGCCGAAAAGGCAGCCGCAGCGGCTCAGGGAGCATAAATCCAAATAACACAAGACAGATAAAAGCCATTGACTTATTAATTAAAGTCAACGGCTTTTTTGTTTTAGTAACTATATTTAATTAATACATATTAATATTTACCGTGAACAAGCCGAGCATAATCCTTTGCATTTACTATTCCGTCATTATTCACATCAAGCGGAGCAAAACTCTTATTGCAATAATCCATAAATTCCACCTGTTTTGTATAATCGCAATAACGGCACGAAAGTTCTGCCGTTTCACCGTCAAAGGCTGTCGGGCGAAGTGTATGGCTGTCACAGAAAAACACGGCTTTTACGGCTATATCTCCCGAAGTTTCGGCACCCGAGCGCATCTTAGCCGAGAGGTAATATCTTTTTCCCGAGGAAAGATGATACGAAACCTTAAAATTAACACCTCCGCCGGAATCATCGTCAAAAGCCAAGGCGGATTTTTTCATCTCGCTGTAACTTGTACTGTAAACATAATTATCGGCGTCATAAATAAGACCGTAGGTGTCACGGCTGCCGCTTGAGGAAAAAGTAACAGTTCCGTCAGCAGGAGCAACGAATGACCAAAGGGCCTGCTCGTGACTCTTGGTAATATGAGCCACGGCTGTGTTATCGGCTGAGAGCGGTGAATCAAAATAAATATGATTTTCAAGGCAGAACCGCTGTGCCGCACTCTTTTGAGGGCAATGAGCGACAAAGCCCGAAGTGTTATCCATATTTGAATCAAAGCCGAATGCATAACTGCCGATTTCGGTAACATTACTGCCCAGAGTAATCTCTCTGAGTTTATCGTTTGCGCCGAATGCCATATCGCCCAGCGAAGTAACGCTGTCCGGCAGCGAAACGCTTTCGAGTTCGCTGAAGGCGGCAAAAGAATACGAGCCGATATGTTCTATTCCTTTATTTATAACTACGTTCTTAGTAGCGTCGGCATATTCAAACCACGCACGGGAAGAAGAATAGTTACTCTCCGTAAAATCCGTCATTTTTCCGCTTCCCGAAACGGTGAGCGTAAAATTTGAGGGATTATAGGAATATCTGACGGAATCGGCGGCATAAGCATAAAACGCAAAAAGCGAACCGACTGCAAAAATCGCCGTCACAACAAGTGCAACAAATTTCTTTTTTGTCAATCGGCTCACCTCTTTACTTCATTTTACATCATAGTGAATATAGCATAATCCTTTGCGTTTACAACGCCGTCTTTATTTATATCCGCAAGTTCATTAAATCCAGCCTCGCCCTTGCGTTTATTACAGGTTTCGAGGAAGTTGAATTTATAATTTACAGTATCGCATTTTGTGCAGTGAATGTCAATATCTCCGCTCTCACTGTCAAAACTTTTTACGATATTATGATCATCCTCCCATACCGCATAAACATCAAGGTCGCAGAGAACGTTCGAGTAATCTTCCGACCAGGAAACAAACTTTTTACAAGTCGGCGCTTCGGGAGTTGCAGGAGCAACAGCCGCCGCACCACGCCTTATGAACGCATAGGAAATTCTCTCGGTCTTAGTCTCATCGGTATAGAAATTAACCTGATATACATCACGGCTAACCGCAACATTAACACTCATATTTTCGCACTCGGCATTATTCACATTATAGCGATAGGTAAAGCCGTCACGCTTCTTTTGATTAATATCCGTCAACTTGCCCGAAAGATTATCAAGTTCATCGGTATAAAAAACATTATTCTTATACGCAAGTTGCCTGCTCTCGCCATCATCGGTCTGATAAACGGTATCAAGAGTAGAGGAAACAAGATTAGAAACGTTCTTAAATGCTTTTCCGATATATACGGAATTGCCGCTTAGATATGCGGAAGCGTTTATCCACTGATTGCCGATATCCTGCTCGGTAACCCCACTCAGAGAAGTGTTTGCGCTGAGGTCAAGTTCGGGAATATGGTTATTACTGCACGAAAGACTTCTGAGCGAAGTGTTTGCACTCAAATCAAGCGAAGTAAGTTCGTTTTGATAAAGCGAAAGAGTGGTAAGTGCAGTATTTGACAAGAGGTTAATGCTCGTCAGTTTATTTGTATCGAGATTCAATTTTTTCAGTTTCGGACAGCCTGAAAGATTTATCGTCGCAAGCATACCGCCACGGCAGTTGAGGTCAACGAGTGACGGCAATGAGCCGAGGGTAAGAGTCTCGATGGGATTACCTCCGCATCTTACGAGAACAAGTTTTGTATTCTTGCTGAGATCAAGTTCTTTAAGTCCGATGTCTGCCGCATAAAGAGAGGTCGCCGAGGTAAAATATTCGATACCTTTTATGCTCTCGATAGTGGTGTTTGGATAAAGTGAGTCGTGAAAAGCAGATACGGTGAGACTGCTTACCTCTCTTTCGGACAGCTGAAGAACGCCGTCGGAATTCTTATCGTACTTTTCGCTCACTATTGCCCTGAATACAGGGTCGGGAAAATTTGCTTCGTTTATTGCTACGGTATCGTCACCGAATGCCGCCACACCCACAGAGAGGCAGGCGACAACGGTAACAAGTGCCAAAATCGAAGCGATATATTTTTTTATCTTTAATTTATACATATTATATATGCTCCGCAGTTATCAGTTTCTTCTAATGGTTACAGGAATCTTTGCGCTGACCTTACTTCCGTCCGGATTTGTTACAACGCAGGAAATATTGGTTGTGTTAACGGACTTAGCCTTACCAAACATTGTAAGATTTACATTACCGTCATTATCAACGGTGATGAAATTGCCGGCCGTAGACGACCATACTACCGAAGTAGGCTCAGCCGCAGCACCCGGAACGAGTTGATAAGAAAGTTTGAACGGTTCAAAATTGCTGTAACCCAACTCATAGCCCGACTTTGTAACAGAAGTTACAACCTCGCCGTCAAGAAGGATATTTACACCCGTGGCGTTAATAATCTCATCAACTATATTAACGGTGTAACTGTACTCGGTTACACGGTCGTAATCGTCGGTAACAACAGCCTTTAGAGTAACGGTTGCGGTATCGGCAGTCTTTGTAATCTTAAAGGATTTATCGCCGATTTCGACTGTTGCGCCCTGTGCGTTTTCGAATGAAAGAACGCATGACTTATACATATCGCCCTGTACGCTTACATCAACCGCAAGTCCGCCGTTTACCGCAGCGAAGGTCATGCCGTCAGCCAATTCCTTATCGCCCGAAGTCATCTTAAGAGTCGGGGTAACGAACTTATGCTCTTCGATAACCGTAAGGGTTTCGGTAAGTTTGGTACAAGCCTCGTCAATCTCTGCCTGAGAGGCATCGGGATTTGCATAAACCTTTTCGGCAGCCTCAAGGTCTGCTTTAAGCTGCATACCGTACTCGTACTCATAATTCATATAGTCGAGAGCCTTGGCTCTGGTGATTGCCTCCTGCAAAGCACCTGTGTCCCAAGTGGTCTGAACATCAAGTTCTGCCGTGATACCGCCGTCGATAGAGGTAACTCTGATTTTCGTCTTGCCCTGCGTACGGAATGTAACATTGCCGTCGCCGTCTACCGTTGCCACGGTTTCGTCAAGCGATTCGTAAAGGCAATTTTCAACAGAAGGCTTTGCGGTAATAGCGCCGCTTGCGGCGTCGAGCTTATTTGTTGCCTTAATATCAAGCGGAATCTGTTTTGTTTCATTTGGTGCGCCGTAGAGCAAATCGGAAGTAAATCCTACCTCGCTTACGCCGTATCTTACAAACGATACATAAACGCTGTCGCTGTACTTATCGCCGTAAGCCGTTGTTATGGTTGCAGTAATAATTGCTGCGCCCGGTAACATGCCCTTATTCGTAACCTTGCCGTTTGAATCAACGGTAATGTTTTCGGTCGATGAACTCCACTCGATAGTGTCAAACATACCGCCGGCAGGTGCAATGTCATATGCAAGTTGAACATATGCTCCGTTAAGAGCAGTGCTCTGAAAACGAACGAAGCCCGGATTTACCATACTTACGGTGGACTGTCCGTCATTGAGTTTAAGCGAAATTCCGTTTGCGGCAATATAACCCTTAAGGTTATTATATGCTGCGTTAAGGTCCTTAAGTGCGGCGTTAACCTCTGCCTGAGATGCCTTGTTTTCGCTTATAATGGTCTTACACTTTTCCACCTGTTCACTCAAAGCGTTAAGAGATTCCTCGGTGTACTGATTTGTATCCTTAACATCGTTAATGAGTTTTTCGTACTCTTTCGTTTTTTCCGTGAGTTTGCTGTAATCGGTTGTAACTGTAACCTTAACCGTCTTTGTAAATCCGCCGTCAACGGTCTTTACATAAATATCGCAGGTGCCTGCGTTTACTACGGAAACGAAACCTTTTTCGTCAACGGTTGCAACAGACTCATCGCTTGACGAGAACTCGACCTTATCAAGATATCCGTTCTGTCCGGTTGTGCTCCAATGAAGTTGAACAGGGTCGGACGAGCCGAGAATGTTAAGTTCGCTCTCATCAACGGTAAGACCCGTACATGTATTGTCTGACATTACAACCCAAACGGCTCTTTCTGTTGTCTTGCCGTAATGGTCGGTATAAACAACTTTAATTTTTGCATAAGCAGTCGAATCTCTTGCAGTCTTATTAGGAGCGATTGTAATATAATTGCCCTCGGTTTTATACTGCATATTGTTGTTTTCAACAACCTGCCAAGCAACCGAACTGTACATAGCGTTTGACGGAGCAAACGAAGCAGTGAGAGTCAAATCATTATAATCATTCCATTTCGAGTAACTGGACGAAAGGTTAACCGATACGGCGTTATTTTCTCCGACCGTACCGTTCGAAATAACGGTTGTGCCTTTGTCGCCCAGACTTGTGCCGAGTCCACGCATAACCGTATTATATCCGATATTAATATCTGTAATCGGAATGTACGGATTAGATTCGAGAAGTGCTCCCGTTTCTTCAAGTTTCTTTGTTGCGGCGTCAATTTCCTCCTGAGTCTTTGACTTATCGCCGAGAACGTCGAGTGCCTCATCATAAGCCTGCTTAAATGCAGTACCGCAATTATACTCATACTTCGTATAATCGGTGTCTTTATATTTTTCGATAGCAGCTTTAAGTGCTGTTCTGTCGCCCTCTGCGCTAACCTTGCACTCGCCGCTTACACCGCCGTCATAAGATACGCAACGAACGATAGTCGAACCTGCTCCGACAAAGGTAACAAGGCCGGTCTGGCTGACTGTTGCAACATTTTTGTCGTCGGACTCCCAGTAGTAATCCTTAATATCCGCAGCATTAATATGAAGTGCGTCCGAACCAACAGGATAAATTGTTGCCGAAAGTTGCTCGGTTGTACCAATTGCACCCGAGATGCTGTCCTTGGAAAGTTTAACATCCGTTACAGGGTTATACGAGAACGAAACATAAACGTCATCGCTGAATTCCTTACCAAACGAATCGGTTACGGTACAGGTAATTCTGCCGTAGCACGGCTTTCTCTTTTGGGTCGGTGAACATACGCCGTCGGACGATACGGAAATATCGGTCGTTGACGACTCCCATTTAACCGACTCGTAAGATGCATTATTGGGATAAAGTCTGACCTTAAGATTAAGTTTTGCGTTAGTGTAACTCAAACCCTCTTTAAGAAGTCGAAGGTCATACTGATAGAATTCCGAGGTGGGCTCACCGTAAAGGTAAAGTTCAACCTTTTGAATATCAACAAACTGCTTAAGTCCGTTATATGCGTCCTCAAGTTTCTTGCACTGTGCGTCTACCTGCTCCTGAGTCGAATTCTTTTCGCTGAGCATTGTGTCCGCCTCATTGAGTGCGTCCTTATACACTTTCCAGGTATCGGGATAGTAACTGATTTCGTTAAGCTGTCCGTCGGACTCAAAGCCCTTATACTGGTCAACAAGAAGTTGAAGTTTATCATAGTTTGTCGAAACGGTTACAACACACTGCGCCGTAAATCCGCCGTCTGCGGAAGTACAGGTAATAACAGCCGTGCCGCCGTAATTATATGTAAGAAGTCCGTTTTCATCTACGGAAACCACATTGCTGTTTGACGAGAACCATGTTACCTTGCCCACGGAAGCGGTGGATTTGCCGAGCACATCCTTAGGAAGAACGACAGCCTCAAGTTGGTGAGTTTCGCCTATTTTTGCATTATCAATTTCCGTCTCTTTAAGTTCAACGCCCTCTGCCGCAGTCTTAACGAATGCGATATGGCGGGTGTCGCTGACCTTAGTTCCGTTATAATCCGTAACGGTGCAGGTAATGTCGGCACTGCACGCCTTATTTTCGGTAGGAGTGCAAACGCCGTTTTCGTCTACGCTGATTGAATTATTTGACGATTCCCAAATAGCCCTTGAATACATTGCGTTTGACGGATTAACCTTAAAGTCAAAATCATAACTGTACTTTTTATAATTCTTTGCCATGCCGACTTTAACGGTTATATATCTGCTAGAAAGGTCGGTTTTATTCGTGCCCTTCATATCAAGAGAAGTAATGCCTACGAAGCCGCCCACTTTGATGAATGCGGCAAGGAGTTCTGCGGCTGTTGTGTCAACCGTGCTCTGGGAAGCCATATCCTCCTCGTAATTTACGATATACGCAAAGTCAAGTTTTTTAATAAATGTATTATAATAATTGCTGTTAAAATCCGTCTTTAGAACAACGGTATTATCACAAATATCTATAAGTTCCTCAAGGTTCTGCTTATTAGGTCGAACGGTAACCTCAACGCTGTCAAGGAATGAACCGTCGGCAGATACGCAGTAAAGAGTTGCTGTACCAACATCGTGTGCGGTAAGAACAGCATCGGAATTACTGTTGCCCTTATTTTCAACGGTGAATACCTCTTCGTCAGAGGAATACCAGTTAGCATCATAGCAGGCATATGCCGAACTCTCCCAACTGCCCTCAAAAGTCATGGTGTGAGTAGCCTCGGCAGTTGAGCCGTTAATCATATCTATCTTATCTTGGTCAATCTTATTTCCGCTGGCATAATTTCGGGTTACGCAAACGGTGATTACATTCGATTTAACCGAACCGTCGGCAGAAACCGCATAGATATTAAAGGTGTGCGTTTGCTCATGACCGCTCTTTTGCGTTACATCAACGCTGTGGGTATCCGACGAAACGGATTTATCATAAATGTTCGTATTGTCTACAACCCACTCTAGTTTTTGGTCGGTGGCGTCGGACGGATAAACATCAGCCTTAACGGTTGCGCCTGCGCCGTAATACATATTGCCTACGCCGGTCTTAACCGTAACATAGTTATAATCCTCGCCGTTAATCGTAACCGTTTCGTTCTTTCCTAACGACGCGGTTTTATCGAGCGAAAGCGAATTATTAACGCCGATTTGAATTTTCTCAACAGGAATACCGGTTTCAACCGTTTTTGTTGCGATATAGGAACTAATCTCAAAGAACGAGCCATCCGAGAGTTGGTAGCCTGTCCTTGTCCTAAGTGCAATAGTAGACTTACCGCCGGTGAGCGGTGTGAAATGACCGGTTGAATCTATCTTTGCGACATTGTTCGGGTCAACCGCCTCTTTGTCGGAGTCCGCCCATTCGTAGGTCGGATTTCCATTCTCGTCCTCGCCGGTTACCATACCCCAGGAGATATACAGATTTTCGCTCTCTGCCACTCTTTTAGGATATATTGAATAGGTGAAGTCCTCTGTTTCGGAAATTCCGACGGTGGATCTTCCGTTAATGTCCGCCTTTGAAATATACTTACCGGTTTTGCCGGTTACGGTCATGGTAATCTGTCGCTCAACATTATTCGTTGTCGAAAGAGCGGTGATGGTGCAGGTCTGTGACGAAAGAGAGCCGAGAGAACCGCCTGCGTCAAGACCGGTTACAACACCCGTCTCCGGATCAACGCACGCAATATTCGGGTCGGATGACGTCCATACTATATCGGAAATATCACCGGTTGTGGGGGAAATATTTGTAGGCTCAAGCTGAATCTGCTGACCCTCTTTAACAGATGTGAGTCCGCTTATATCAAAAGCCTCGAGCGGCTGAGATTTAACAACGGTAAAATCTATCGTATCGTTGTACGCAAACTGCAAGCACAAATTTGCAATCATCTTTACTGCCGTTGCCGTAAGCTGTACCGGGTCTGCGGCATCGCCCACAATATCCTTAATTGCAAAGCAAACATCAAGAATTGCCGCAAGGACATTTCTGTTAATATCAATGCCTATATATTTTATGAGAATATCGGCAACCTTTTGGGTATCGAGCGTGCCGGTATGTTGGAGTTTATAAAAATAATTTATAAATTTGAGCAAGCCCTCAATAACATCCTCGGAATCGGGAGAAACCATAATTGTAACCGTTCCGACATTCTTAAACTTAACGAGTCCGCTGTCATCTACGGTTGCAACAACCTTTCCCTGATCGAAGATAGAAGAGGATTTAACCGAATAAACCGTACCGAAGTTCAGTCTCTGCGGTGTAGTAATCGCATAGAGCTGCACCTTTGAGCCGGTAGCTACTGTGGTGGGAACCTGTGACTTATTCGTAATGTGCGTTCCGTTGGGGAGAAAGGCGGCATACCATTCCTCGCACTTTTTAACTACGATATGGATAACCGATTCTCCGACCTTTTCACCGTTTCCGTCATAGAGTTCGCAGTGAATATCGCTGTTTACCTTATCGAGATAAGTTCTGAGCGAGTCGATAAGCTGACCCTTATAGCTCTCGATGTGTTCCGCAATCCACGAATTAGAGCCCAATGTCTTTTCGAGCAGGGCAACGATTTCATCCGTGTCCATAGAATCAAGGTCTACATATTCGTTAAAGAACGCCTTTTCGATAATCTGACCGAGCGGCTTACCGATAATCGGTATGGTCTTTACCTCGTTATCAATCCAAAGGTGAATTACAGCACCCTTTGACGAGTCGAACGCTTTAATCTTACCCGTCTGGTCCACATCCGCCAGAGCAGGCGCATCCGAATACCATTTTACATAGCCGTTATTCGGGAATGTACCGTTCATAATTTTGTATTTGAGCTGAAGTTCATCGCCCTCGTACATATACTCCTTATGTTCACTGCCGTCCTCATCTGTCTTTGGGACTGCCGTGTTCGTACTGTCGTAGAACAACTGTAAATCATACTTGCCGTCTACTCCGTCTCCGGCGAAAGCCGCTGTTGCAGGCAGGATACCCGTTACTGCCATCAAAACAGCGAGAAAAATACTTATCGCCTTTGAGGTGATTGCTTTTTTCATAAAAATTCCTCCTCGAACTTTTGTGATAATAGTCAATGCTTGCTCTATATATTAATAAATTTAATATATAAAATTACTATTATGTTAATTATAAACCTATACTATTTTTCCGTCAACCGAAAAAGAGGAGGCAAATATACCAAAATTTTCTTTCGTCCTTTAGATAAAATAAACAAGGGTAATATTACAATTTGTATAATTCGGTATATTTTTTTCTCACCACTTTCCTATTAAGTGGCATTAATACGCAAAACAAAAACGCTCCTTAAAAAGAAGCGTTTAAGTAAATCTTTTCTATGTTAAATCAACTGAAATACTCGTCTGAATTTCTGTCGGTAAGCATTCCGATGTACGATTTTGTGCCGTCATCCATCTCTATAATCTTTCGTCTGTCGTAGACCAAAAGCCTTTTTCCGTTCTTTGTATTAACATAGTAACTTGTGCTTATATCGGTATCGCTGTCGGGCACATTTTCAAAAGCCGCCCTTACTGTTTTTACCGAATCGTCACACACAAAATTCATAATATCTCCGCCGTATTTATCAAAAATTTCACTGCGTGAATATCCCGTTATCTTAGTAAAATCCTCGCTCACAACAGTAAGCGTAAACGGATCGTCAAAAGAGGTGCAGAACACGGGACCCGGAACATTTTTAAGCGTTTTAAGCAGGAACTCTCTTTGGAGGTCAGCCTCGTTTTGTGCTCTTTTTATAGCCGAAACATCGGTAAACATAGCGTGAAAAACAGGGCAGTTATCCTTATCATAACGCTGAATTCCGGCATTGAATTTACACCAAATATACGAGTCCTTGTGGGTGATAATTCTAAGTTCCATATCTATCGGCTTCTTCGTTGCCATAGCCACTCCGATAGCCTGAAATGCGGCACTGCGGTCGTCGGGATAGATAAGGTCATCTATGCGATAAGGTCGCTCGTTAAAACTCTCTTTGGTAGTTCCGAAATATTTGCAGCACGCCTCGTTTGCGTAAAGTGCCTCAAAGTGCATATCCCGATTAACCTTAAACAGGCATACTCCGCCCGTTACCATATCGATAAGGTGATTCATTGTCCTCGCCTTATCTCGGATTTTTTTGCTCTTAGCCTCGCTCTTTCCCACATCGACAAAGGTAATCTCGCAAAGAGAATTTTCGCTGTTATTGCGTGCGGTGCAGTGAACATAATTATACTTAGAGGAATTATCCATTATGTATAAATCAAGGTAAACATAAGGACTGTTTTTCTTGCATAATTTCTTTACGATTTCCTGGCGGCTCTGGGGGATAAGCAAATCAAGCAGCGACAATTTGCCCTGACAGATTTTTGAGTAATGCACTCCGACGAAATCACAAAAATGACTGTCGGCGTCCACCACGGTAAAATCCTTTTTCTTATCAACGACGCAGCTTAAAAATTCAACCTCGAATGCCAGCTCATCGGTATTATCTAACATAATCAATTAATCTCCGTAAAGGTAATTTATTTTACACTCCTTTGTAATTATATCACAAGAGTGACAAAAAATAAACAATCTGATGAAATATTTAATGATAAATTCAATTTTGATTAAAAATTTATTTCAAAAAAGAAAATTTATTCTCCCCTTTGCGTTGTAATCGGTCATAAAATATGTTATCATATGAAAACATTAGATTAATATATAGGAGAAAAATCTATGGCAAAGGTTTATCGAGTATTCGCAGAAAAAAAGAAAGGCAATGACATTGAGGCGTCCAATATGCTGAACGACCTTAAAGAAAATGTCGGAATAAAAGGCATTGAGGAACTCAGAATCATCAACCGATATGACGCACAGGGACTCAGCGAGGACGAGTTTAAGGCGGCGGTAAACGGAGTGTTCTCCGAGCCGAACCTTGACAATGTATACTTTGAACTCAAACTTGACGATGAGTGGAAGTATTTTGCAACCGAGTTTCTTCCGGGTCAATATGACCAGAGAGCGGATTCGGCGGCACAGTGCATTCAGCTTCTTACGGCAGGTGAGCGTCCCGAGGTTGCTTCGGCTAAAGTAATCGCAGTAAAGGGCGACATCACCGACGCAGAACTCGACAAGATTAAAGCCTATGTAATCAACCCGGTTGAGTCAAGACTCGCATCTATGGACAAGCCGGAATCTCTCGACATCAAGAGCGATATTCCCGCTGATATAGTAAGAATCAACGGCTTCATCGAAATGAGCGACGATGCCGTTCAGGCTTACCACGAAAAGATGGGCTTTGCAATGAGCGTTGCCGACCTTTGCTGGGTAAGAGATTACTTTAAGAATGACGAGCACCGTGACCCGTCGCTTACAGAGTTAAAAGTCATTGATACATATTGGTCAGACCACTGCCGTCACACAACCTTTGCCACACAGCTTGATGATATAAAAATTGACGAGGGCAAGTACTCAAAGGCGATAGAAAAGGCACTTGAGGAATACTTTGAAATCAGAAAAGAAGTTTACGGCGAGCGTAAGGACAAAATTGTTTGTCTTATGGATATGGCTTGCATCGGCACAAAACTTCTAAAAAAGAGAGGCTATGTAAACGACCTTGACGAGAGCGAGGAAATCAACGCCTGCTCAATAAATGTAGAAGTTGAAATCGACGGCAAAAAGGAGCCGTGGCTCGTCCAGTTTAAGAACGAAACCCACAACCACCCGACAGAAATCGAACCGTTCGGCGGTGCGGCAACCTGTCTCGGCGGTGCTATCCGTGACCCGCTGTCGGGCAGAGCCTATGTATATCAGGCAATGCGTGTAACAGGTTCGGGCGACCCGACAACTCCGTTTGAGGACACTCTTGAAGCAAAACTTCCGCAGGCTAAAATCACAACGGGTGCGGCTCACGGCTACTCCTCATACGGTAACCAAATCGGTCTTGCAACAGGTCAGGTAACAGAACTTTACGACGAGGGCTATGTTGCAAAGAGAATGGAAATCGGTGCAGTTATCGGCGCATCTCCAAAGGAAAATGTTATCCGTGAGGTTCCGCAGAACGAGGACATAATTATTCTTCTCGGCGGCCGTACGGGCAGAGACGGCTGCGGCGGCGCAACGGGTTCGTCAAAGGCGCATGACAGCCACTCAATCGAAACCTGCGGCGCAGAGGTGCAAAAGGGTAATCCGCCGACAGAGCGTAAAATTCAAAGACTTTTCCGCAACCCCGAGGTTGCTAAGATGATAAAGCGTTGCAATGACTTCGGTGCAGGCGGCGTAAGCGTTGCAATCGGTGAACTTGCAGACGGACTGCAAATTGACCTTGACGCAGTACCTAAGAAATATGACGGTCTTGACGGCACTGAACTCGCCATTTCCGAATCACAGGAGCGTATGGCAGTAGTAATCGACAAGAAAGACAAGGATAGATTCATCGCCCTTTCAAACGAGGAAAACCTTGAGGCGACCGTTGTCGCAAAGGTTACGGACAACAACCGTCTTGAGATGACATGGAGAGGCGACAAAATCGTTGACCTCAGCCGTGACTTCCTTAACACAAACGGCGTGGTTCAGCACGCAAAGGCTGAAATCGAAGCGATAGACGATATATCATACCGCACAGAAGTACCGTCGGCGCTCAGCGGTATGTCAAACGCAGAGGCCCTCAAAGCAAACCTTGAAAGGCTCGAAGTTTGCTCTCAAAAGGGACTTGCAGAAAGATTCGACTCATCAATCGGTGCAAGCACCGTATTAATGCCGTTCGCCGGAAAATACCAACTTACCCCCGAGGAAGCAATGGTGGCTAAAATTCCGCTTCTTAAAGGCGAAACCGACACAGCAACGGTAATGTCCTACGGCTTTATACCGAAACTTTCACGCTGGTCTGCATTCCATTCGGCAGCCTTTGCCGTAACGGAATCGCTCGCAAAACTTGCCTCGGTAGGTTGCGACCCGAGCGGCGCAAGACTTACATTCCAGGAATATTTTGAAAAACTTGGAAATGCACCCGAGCGTTGGGGCAAGCCGACATCGGCACTTCTCGGTGCGCTCAGTGCACAGGTAGGCTATCATACTCCGTCAATCGGCGGTAAGGACTCTATGAGCGGAAGCTTTAACGACCTTGATGTTCCGCCAACGCTCGTTTCGTTCGCCGTAGGCATTTCAAAAGCAAGCAAAACAGTATCATCTCAGTTCAAGGGCAACGGTACAACAGTTAAACTCGTTGAAATTCCCGTTGACGAGGAGAGCGGACTACCTAAATACGACGAGGCTATGGCACTTATGGTAAAGGTTGCCGAGGCTGTCAGAGACGGCAAAGTGCTCGCCGCAAGCGTAGTCAAAGAGGGCGGTGCAGCTGCCTGCGTATGCAAAATGGCATTCGGAAACAAAACAGGCTTTACCTTTGCACAGGGACTTGACGCAAAGACGTTATTTGCTCCGCTTCAGGGCAGTTTTGTACTTGAACTTGCAAACGAGGACGCATTTGACGGCGTAACCCTCGGTGCGACAAACAATAATTCCGTATTCATTCTCGACGGCACGGTTTACACCTGTGATGATTTAATCGAAGCTTGGAGCGGCAAACTCGAAAAGGTATTCCCGACAGAATCCGGCAAGAAAGCCGAAATGTACGAGGAAGTTCCGCTTTACAAGAACCGCTCTATCTTTGTTGCAAAGAACAAGGTTGCAAAGCCGAGAGTGTTCATTCCTGCATTTCCGGGCACAAACTGCGAAATCGATACCGCAAGAGCCTTTGAAAAGGCAGGAGCAGAGGCTTCTGTTCTCGTAGTAAACAACCTTACTCCTCAGGCTATCGAGGAGACAATCGACAAGATGGCAGAGGAAATTGAAAAGAGCCAAATCATTATGTTCCCGGGCGGATTTTCGGGCGGTGACGAACCGGAGGGTTCGGGCAAATTCATTGCAACAACTTTCCGCAATCCTAAAATCAGCGAGGCAGTTTCAAAACTTCTCAACTGCCGTGACGGTCTTATGCTCGGTATCTGTAACGGCTTCCAGGCACTTATTAAACTCGGATTAGTACCTTACGGTGAAATCGTTGACATAAAGGAGAGCGACCCGACGCTTACATTCAATACCATCGGCAGACACATTTCATCTATGGCTTACACCAGAGTCACAAGCGTTAAGTCTCCGTGGTTCTCGGGAGTAAACGCAGGCGATGTATTCAGCATTCCAATCAGCCACGGCGAAGGCAGATTTGTAGCCGACGAGGAAACAATCAAGCGTCTTATCGCAAACGGACAGATTGCTACGCAGTATGTTACTCCCGACGGCGATGTAACGGACGAAATGCCGTTTAATCCGAACGGCTCGGTATGTGCGGTTGAGGGTATCACCTCTCCAGACGGACGAGTTCTCGGCAAGATGGGACACTGTGAGCGTAAGGGCGACAACCTCTACGCAAATGTTCCGGGCGAAAAGGATATGAAACTGTTTGAAAGCGGCGTAAATTATTTCAAATAATAATATGCAACAATAATAAAAGCGTTTCGAAATTCAATCGAAACGCTTTTTTGTTGTTTATAATGCCTCCATTAATAAGGAAGGAATTTAGATTTAATATATTTAATATACATATCAATTATATCTATATCCGTTTTATCATAAATCATACGTGCACCGACGGTGTCCTCGAGTTCGTTAAAAATCATTCTGCCGTTATCAAAAAGAAAATCAACGCCGTAATAATGTGCACCCAAAGGAGTCACCAAATCAATGATTTTTTGCACCTTTTGAGTCTCGGCTTTACTCAAATCGTAAATCTCCGCCCTGCCGCCGAGGCAATAATTTGAACGAAAATCCGTATCGCTCACTCTTAAAATCGAGGCAACTGTTTTGCCGCCCAGCACCCACACCCTCACATCTCGTCCGAGGTCGGTCGCAGGTTTTTGGCATACGAAATTTTCATCATAATCACTCTCGTTGCGGCACATCACAACTCCGTTTCCGCCGTGGGAATCCCTCGGCTTTTTAACGAACGGAGGCGTGCTGTATCGAGTGGGCAAAATCTCTATTCCGTTTTTTTCCATAAAATCATAGCAAAGTTGTTTATCATTTGCAAGGCGTGAAAAAGCAGAGCCGTTAAACACTAAAACGCCCTTTTTTTCATAATATTCGGCAACTTTATAATCATTGCTTCTGTTTATGACAAGCGATGCCTCGCCCCTGTAATCGGGCGGCACGGTAACGGCGCCGAGTTCTCTCTCGAATTTTTCTACAACAAAGCGGTTGCGCCGTGCCTCCTCGGGCGAATAAACCAAAATCGTCTTCATATCTTCCTCAGTATTTCCTCAAAAATCAGCGGTGCGACATCAACTCCGCTCGAGTGCATAATATTCATAATATGGGCGTTTGAATTAACCTCACAGAGGGTGTCACCGCTCATAATATCAACGCCGCCGAAAGTCAGCCCTAGTTCCCTGCAAGCAGTTAAGGCAATCTCGCACTCCTTTTCGGTAGGATTATATTTTTCGGCAGTGCCGCCGTTTGTGATATTTGAGCGAAAATCGTGCTCATTCTTACGCTTCATAGCGGCAACAACCCTGTTTCCGACAACCTCTATTCGCACATCTTCGCCGCCGCACTCGATATATTCCTGGAGCAAAAACGGCTCTCTCGTAACATATTTCAAAACCTCATTCACGTTTCGGCACAAATGCACCTGTTCACCGAACGAACCGCAGCAATTTTTAATCACTAGCGGAAAACCGAGCACCTCGCCCGCTTTTTCGATAAAATCCGTATAATCAACATCAAAAAAGGACAGCGGCGCAATTATCGTTTTCGGCTGTTTCAGTTTATTTTCCAGTGCCAAATATGTCTTTGCCTTATCATCGCAAAGAGCAATCGAACGTGCGGAATTAAATACGGGAACGCCTTTATTTTCAAGACTTTTCGCAAGATTGACATCCTTGTCCCAAAAGAGAACAAAATCGGGTCTTTCGCTCTCAAAAAGCATCTGCTCGTTTGTTTTTAATCGGAGCGATATATTCATTTTTTCAGCCGTTTTTTTTAAGTGCGAATGAAGTGAAGAATATTTTTCGCCCGACAAATAGTGATTAACTACCAAAAAGCCTGTCATATTACCGTTCCTTTTTTACACATTATGATAAATATTGTATCATTGTCACTTGAAAAAGACAACAAAATATTGTAAAATAATAGTCTGTGATAAATTATAATATACGGTAGGAGTGTTTCAGATGACAGAGTACAAGCTCAAATACGGTTGTAACCCTAATCAAAACCCTGCAAGAATCCATATGGACGGCAAGGAACTTCCCTTTTCCGTGCTTAACGGCTCGGCGGGTTATATAAATTTGCTTGACGCATTCAATTCCTGGCAGCTCGTAAAGGAACTCAAAGAGGCTACGGGTCTTGCAAGTGCCGCAAGTTTTAAGCACGTGTCCCCGGCAGGTGCGGCAGTGGCACAGCCGCTGACAGAGACCGACCGCAAGGTATGTATGGTTCCCGACGGCTTAGAACTTTCGCCAATCGCACAGGCTTATGTCAGAGCGAGAAGTACGGACAGACAATCGTCATTCGGTGATTTTGTTGCGCTGAGTGACGAGTGCGACGAGAGCGTTGCACAGTTTTTGCTCAAAGAAGTAAGCGACGGCATTATCGCTCCGTCATATTCCGACAAAGCGCTCGAACTGTTAAAATCAAAGCGCAGAGGAAACTTCCTCATTATTCAAATCGACCCCGACTATGTTCCCGAAGAAACGGAAACAAAGCAGGTGTTCGGCATTAAATTTGAGCAGAAGCGCAATAATGCAAAAATCACTATGGATTTGTTCGACAATATGCCGACAAAAATCAAGGACATTCCCGAAATGGCAAAAATCGATTTGCTCATTTCAATGATTACTCTCAAATACACTCAGTCGAACTCCGTCGTTTACGCACAAGGCGGACAGACGCTCGGCGTAGGCGCAGGACAGCAGAGCAGAATTCTCTGCACCCGTATGGCAGGCTCAAAGGCTGATATGCTGTGGCTGAGAAGAAACGAGAAAGTGCTCAATCTTCCGTTCATTGACGGCATACGCAAGTGCGACGCCGACAACGCAATCGACCTCTACATCAGCGACGATTACGAGGAACTGCTCAAAGACGGCGTATGGCAGAGATACTTTACATCAAAGCCCGAACCGTTCACCGCAGAGGAAAAGGCTCAGTGGCACAGCAAAATGGACAATGTTGCGCTCGGCTCGGACGCATTCTTCCCGTTTGAGGACAATATCGAGAGAGCCGTTAAATCGGGAGTTAAGTACATCGCTCAACCGGGCGGCTCCGTAAGAGACGAAGAAGTTATAAAATGCTGCGACGAGCACGGCATAGCAATGGCAATGACCGGAATCAGATTATTCCATCATTAATAACAACTCCCATAAAAAGGGAGCCAATAAGATGCCGACACCTTAACAAGGTGCGACAACACAAGGCATAACACAACACATAATTTTTAAGGAGACATAAAAATGGTAAGAGCAATAGTAGGTGCTAACTGGGGCGACGAAGGCAAGGGTAAAATCACCGATATGTTTGCCGAAAAGAGCGACATCGTTATTCGCTTTCAGGGCGGTGCCAATGCAGGACACACTATCATTAACGAACACGGCAGATTTGCTTTGCATCTTATGCCGTCGGGTATTTGCTACAACCACACAACCTGTATTATCGGCAACGGCGTAGCACTCGACATCAATAAATTCATCAACGAACTTGAGGATGTTAAAAAAGCAGGTCTTAATCCAAAACTTTTGGTAAGCGACAGAGCACAAATCCTTATGCCTTACCACATTCTCCTCGATACATACGAGGAGGAGAGACTCGGCAAAAACGCATTCGGCTCAACAAAGAGCGGCATTGCACCGTTCTTCAGCGACAAGTACAGCAAGATAGGCATTCAGGTAAACGAACTTTTCGATGACGAAGCCTTAAAAGCAAAACTGAAAAATATATGCACTCTTAAAAATCTTATTCTCGAGCACGTATATCACAAGCCGCTTCTTAACGAGGACGATTTATTCAACACCTGTGTTGAGTACAGAGAGAAAATTAAGCCGTATGTATGCGACACCCACAAGTACATTGCGCAGGCTCTCAAAGACGGAAAGAACATTCTTCTTGAGGGACAGCTCGGAACTCTTAAAGACCCCGATTTCGGTATTTACCCAATGGTTACATCATCATCTACCCTTGCAGGCTACGGCTGTGTAGGTGCAGGCATACCGCCTCACGAGGTTAAGGACATCGTTGTTGTAACAAAGGCATATTCCTCCGCTGTCGGCGCAGGCGAATTCGTATCCGAAATATTCGGCGACGAGGCGCAGGAACTTCGTATTCACGGCGGCGACAAGGGCGAATTCGGCGCAACAACGGGCAGACCGAGAAGAGTGGGCTGGTTCGACTGCGTTGCATCACGCTACGGAATCGAATGTCAAGGCGCAACTCAGGTGGCTATGACCGCTCTCGACTGCCTCTCGTATCTTGAAGAAATCAAGGTTTGCACAGCATACGAAATCGACGGCGAAATCACAAAGGACTTCCCGACAACTTCTCAACTTAAAAAAGCAAAGCCTGTATTTGAGACCCTTAAAGGCTGGCACTGTGACATCCGTGGAATCAAAGAATTCGACAAACTTCCAAAAGAAGCACAGGACTATGTTCTCTTTATTGAAAAACAACTCGGTCATAAGATTAATATGGTATCTAACGGACCGGAAAGAGAAGCCATCATTTACAGAGACTAATCAAAGTTCCTATATTAAAGCAACCGTTGAAGAACGGTTGCTTTTTTATTATTCTGAACGCCTGTAACAAAATTCGAAAACTTTCTTGTCAGCCTAAGATTGATTTTCTTCATATTTTCCACCGCTGTCAAGCGAACGGTGGATTTTACACTTGCAATAAATATTTATACATTATATAATATAGAGTATGAAAGAGCGTAAAAAATTAAGCACGGTAAGAAAACTTAAATCAGGCAAAAGCGAAGCATTTTTCCTTGCAGTGAGAGGTGTTGAGGTCGGCATTTTCGCAGGACTCATATCGGTACTTTACAGATACCTGCTCTCTATTGCCGAAAACAGCCTGAACAAGGTTCTTGCCTATGTGGGACGAAACGGAATAAAAATAGCGATTTGGCTGATAATCTTGGGATTTCTCGGCTTTTTTGTCGCATACATAAACAAAAAAGAGCCCGACGCATCGGGCAGCGGAATACCGCAGATTAACGGAGAAATCAAGGGCAGGTTGTCGCCGTGCTGGTGGAGGGTTATCCTCGCAAAACTTATAGGCGGAACGACTGCTGTTTTTTCGGGTCTGTCGCTGGGCAGAGAGGGTCCGAGCGTTCAACTCGGCGGTATGGCGGCTAAGGGAGTCGCAAAAATAACAAAGGCGGACAAAACCACCGAACTGCGTATGATTTCGTGCGGTGCGGGCGCAGGTATGGCGGCGGCATTTAATGCTCCGCTGACGGGCGTTATGTTCGTTATGGAGGAAATACACCACTCCTTTGACCGCAACATTTTATGTATGGGAATCGTATCAAGCATTGTTGCGGACTATGTATCAAAACTGTTTTTCGGTCAGAGCACCGTATTTAACTACAACACGGTTACATTTCCGCTGGGACAGTACTGGGTGCTTATTTTGTTTGGAATAATAATAGGCGTTTCGGGCGTGGGATATACAAAAATTATGCTCAAAATGCAGGAGCTTTATAAAAAAATTCCAAAACTGTCGCAAAAGTTAAAGATGCCGATTATCTTCATTTTCAGCGGCATTGTCGGTTTGGTACTGCCGCAGGTTCTTTGCGGCGGTCACAGCATGGTGGAATACCTTATGAACGATCACCCCGGCATTACCGTTATGTTCTCGCTTCTCGTTGCGAAATTCGCATTCGGCGCAGTATGCTTTGCAAGCGGTGCTCCGGGCGGAACGCTCTATCCGCTGTGCGTACTCGGAACATACCTGGGTGCGGTGCTCGGCAGTGTTGCAATCAACATAACAGGCTTGCCGACAGGATTATGGGAGGAATTTGCGGTTTTGGGTATGGCAGGGTTCTTTGCCGCAACGGTTAAAAGCCCGATTACCGGTATCGTGCTCGTCTTTGAACTTACGGGAAATATGAAAAATCTTTTGCCCATAGCAACGGTTGCACTGATAAGCTATGCGGTATCCGACCTGCTCGGCGGTGAGCCTATGTATGAGGCACTGCTCGGCAGAATCCCAAACAAAAGCGAAAGCGAAAACCTGCCGAAAAGCAGAGAAAAAATTATCAAATCCTTTGTTATTCCTATCGGCAGCGACCTTGACGGAAAGAGGATAAAGGACATAGATTGGGGCAGGCACGCCCTTATCATAACCGTTGAACGAGGCGAAGAAAGCATAACGCCAAACGGAGATTTGATACTGAAATCGGACGATGAGGTTGTATTCTTCATCTCACAGCGAAAGAGAGCGAAAACAGAGGAACACCTCGAATCCCTCTTTGCCGAGCAGTACAAACCCATAGCGTAATTTTACATAAAACCACACGCACGCACATTCAATCCGAAAGGAGAACTTTATGACATCAAAGGAGAAATTCAACAACCTCATAGGCAAAATTGCAAACCGCTTCACCTCGCTTTCGCAGGACGAAAACGCAGGCTCAGAATCAGAAAAGGTTGTTACAAAAGGAATGCCCGAACTCGCAAGACAACTTGCCGCAGAGGGTGCCGTTTTGCTGAAAAACAACGGAATATTACCGCTCAAAAAAGGTTCAACCGTATCCCTTTTCGGCAGAACATATAATGATTACTTTTATGTAGGCTACGGCAGCGGCGGAGATGTAAACCGTCCGTACAACATAAATATTGCAGACGGAATAAAAAACTGTGACAGCCTTAATCTCAACGAGGGGCTTCACTCGGAATATATGAAATGGATTAAACTTCACCCGGTGTCTCACGGATATTGGGCACACTGGCCTTTAAGATACGAGGAAATGCCGCTGAGCGACGAGACCGTTATTGCGGCAAAGCAGACGAGCGATGCGGCAGTGGTAACCATAGGTCGTTCCTCGGGTGAAGACAGAGACTGCGACCTTGCAAACGGAAGCTATTATCTCCACGATGAGGAGATAAAAATGCTCGACAAAATCACCGCCCACTTTGACAGCGTTATAGTTTTGCTTAATGTAGGCAATATCATAGATATGAGTTGGGTTAAGCATTATGGGGATAAAATCGGCGCAGTAATGTATGTATGGCAGGGCGGAATGGAGAGCGGAAACGCCGTGGCTGACCTGCTTTGCGGCAAGGTGAGTCCGAGCGGCTGTCTGAGCGACACAATCGCAAAGGGTTACGAGGATTATCCGTCGAGCAATAACTTCGCAGATAAAAAAAGAAACATCTATGAAGAGGACATTTTCGTAGGATACAGATATTTTGAAACCTTTGCAAAGGACAAGGTGCTCTATCCGTTCGGCTACGGTTTAAGTTACACGGATTTTGATATTGATTTAATCAAATCGGACGCAGACGAAAACGGCTTTTCTTTTACACTCAGCGTCAAAAACACAGGCGAATGCTCGGGCAAAAAGGCGGTTCAACTCTATATTTCAAAGCCGTGCGGAAAACTGGGAAATGCCTCAAGAGAACTCGTTGCATTCAAAAAAACAAAAGAATTAAACCCGAACGAAAGCGAAGAGTTAACTCTTTATGTTGATGCATATCAGTTAACTTCATATGATGACTGCGGTGCAACAAACAACGCAAACGCCTATGTAACGCAGGCGGGCGAATATACATTTTTCCTCGGCGAAAACGTAAGAGATGCAAAAGAAATATATTCCTACTATCAGGAGGAAACCGTTCTTTTTGAACAGCTAAAGCAGGTGTGTGCGCCCAAATTTGATTTTACCATAATGAAAGCGGACGAAATCGACGGCAAAACCGTTCTGTCGCAAAAGCCGGTGGCAAAAGAAAAATACGACCTTGCAACCAGAATACTCAACAATCTGCCGCAGGAAATCGAGCAGACGGGTGACATGGGCATAAAACTCGGTGATGTAAAAAGCGGCAAGGCAACAATGGACGAATTCATTGCACAACTTTCTAATGACGAATTGGAGGCACTCACCCGAGGCGGCTACAAGATGAACAATCCGCTCGGACCTAAGGGCAACGCAGGAATTTACGGCGGAGTGCTCGAAAGCCTGAGAGAAAAAGGCGTAAGACCGATTGTCACAACCGACGGACCGTCGGGAATCAGGCTAGTTCATTCCAGTTCTCTTTTGCCGATAGGTGCACTTATGGCATGCTCGTTTAACACGGAATTGGTATCGTCGATTTATAAAATCATTGCAAAAGAGATGAGAGAAAGAGGCAGTGATGTGCTTCTCGCTCCCGGAATGAATATTCACAGAAATCCTCTTTGCGGACGAAATTTTGAATATTTCAGCGAAGACCCTTATCTTTCGGGAAAGATGGGTGGTGCATGCGTAGAGGGTATACAAAGCGAAGGCGGCTCGGCATGTCCGAAACACTTTGCGTGCAATAACCAAGAACTTTGCAGGAATACAAATGACTCCTGCCTGAGCGAAAGAGCACTCAGAGAAATCTACCTAAAGGGCTTTGAAATCTGTATTAATGATTCCAAGCCGAAAAACATTATGACCTCATACAACAAGATAAACGGCGTATGGTGTCACTACAATTACGATACCTGCGTTACGGTTTTACGCAAGGAATGGGGTTATGAGGGAAATGTTATGACCGACTGGTGGATGAAACCGTCAAAGAGCATAGAATTTCCTAAACTGAAAAATCAGGCGTACCGTGTACGTTCGGGCGTAAATCTGCTCATGCCGGGCGGCGATAGAGTAACAAACGAAAAACCCGACGGAACTCTTCTTGCAACCCTCGGAAAACGAGACGGAATTACTCTGGGCGAAATTCAGGAAAGTGCTAAAAGAGTTCTTCAATCCGTGATTGATATTGACTGATATTTAGTGTTGATATTTATATGATTTTGTATTATAATATATGTGCAATAAGCAGAGATGCTTAAATTTAACAAACATAGGAGATATAATTATGTTAGTTTCTGCAACAGAAATGCTTAAAAAAGCAAAAGAAGGTCACTATGCAGTAGGACAATTTAACATTAACAACCTTGAGTGGACAAAGTCTATTCTTCTCACCGCTCAGGAATTAAACAGTCCTGTTATCCTCGGCGTATCAGAGGGTGCAGGCAAGTATATGACAGGCTTTAAGACCGTTGCCGCTATGGTTAAGGCTATGGACGAAGAACTCGGCATCACCGTACCGGTTGCACTTCATCTCGACCACGGCACATACGAAGGCTGCTACAAGTGCATTAAGGCAGGCTTTACCTCAATTATGTTCGACGGTTCACATTATCCTATCGAGGAGAATGTCGCTAAGACAACAGAACTTGTAAATGTTGCTCATGCTCTCGGTCTTTCAATCGAAGCTGAGGTTGGCGCAATCGGCGGCGAAGAAGACGGCGTTATCGGTGCAGGCGAATGTGCAGACCCGAACGAGTGTAAAATGATTGCAGACCTCGGAGTAGATATGCTCGCAGCAGGTATCGGCAACATTCACGGCAAGTATCCCGCAAACTGGGCAGGTCTTTCATTTGAAACTCTCGACGCTGTTCAGCAAAAGACAGGTGCAATGCCTCTCGTTCTTCACGGCGGTACAGGCATTCCTGACGATATGATTAAAAAGGCTATCGACCTCGGCGTATCAAAGATTAATGTAAACACCGAGTGCCAGCTCGTATTCCAGGAAGCAACACGTAAGTATATCGAAGAGGGCAAGGACCTTCAGGGTAAGGGCTTTGACCCACGTAAACTTCTCGCTCCCGGTGCACAAGCTATCTGCGATAAGGTTAAGGAGAAGATTGAACTCTTCGGTTCTGTCAATAAGGCATAATTAATCAAAGCATAATAAAGTAAATTAAAGGCGATATTTGCGGTAATTTCAAAATATCGCCTTTTTTATTTACAAACCGACCGTTAATAAATTCATATTTAATAAAAAGATAGCATTATGAAAAGTAAAACTAATTTGCTTAAAATATTTAATATATTTGCCTTGGGTATTCTCATAATATCCGCAATATATATAATAACAAATCCAAACTCATTATCACTGCTTACAGATTCAAAATGGAATACTTTGTTTTCCGATTTTGAAATACATATAGATTTTTCAAAAAATCTGTCGCAAACATATTACACAAGCATGCACGCCTGCTTTCCGCCTTTTATATATCTGTTTTATCATTTAATGGGTGTACTCATTCCGCAGACGGACAGCGAATATGCAATACTTCTGCTATATGTCGTAACAACAGCGGTATTATATACAATATTCGGATTTGTTTTTTCAAAGGCATTGAGAAAAAACGATGATGCCTCGGTGTTTGTCGCACTTATTTTACTCTGCTTAAGCACAACTTCCGTATTCGGAATTATCGAAAGGGCAAATATTGTATTTCTTGTTTCAATACTTTTGATTGTTTCGTGTATGTGGCGAAATTCAAAAAGCAAAGTTAAGCGTGAGGCGGCTCTTTTATGTATTGCCGCAGCCGCCGCAATCAAGATATATCCCGCCGTTTTCGGATTGATTTATATTTGCGAAAAAAGATATAAAGAAGCCGTCAGATTAATCATATACGGTATATTGTTCTTCTTTGTTCCGTTTGCGTTTACTGGAGGAATTAACGGCTTTTTGCAATTTTTAAGTAATCAAAAAAATGTGCACGAGACATGGGGTCGCCTAAGCAAGATAAGTATTTACTCACTCTCAAAACTGTTCGATGTTCCTAATAATGCGGCACTTATAATATCCGCCGTATTCGCTTTGGTTGCAATTATAATGTTTTTCCTTGCAAAAAAGAATTGGCAAAAATATTTTGCTTTGATTTTCATAATGGTTATGTGTCCCATGTGGAGCGGTCAATATACGATTTGCCTGTTCTTTTTGCCGTTTATAGAATTTATCAGAGAAGAAAATAATAACATAAACATATTGAATATTCTGTATGCCGTTATGTTTTCGCTGTTTCTTTCTTCTTCGATATTTGACAGAAGTACCACTGAAATAAAAAATTTTTTGGGAATACTGATGTTGTTTATACTGATATTGTTTCAAATAATTAACGACAAAAAAAGAAGTCGCTGTTAAGAAAGGTTCTGAATTTCGTTTTCTTGTGAAGGAAGATGTACAATGGTACCTCGACTGAGCAAAAAACGAAAAACGCAAAAAGTACCGTAAACTCGATGTTTGCGGTACTTTTACAATTTCTCCGTCAACACTTCGTGTTGCCACCTTCCTTTACACAAGGGAGGCATTAAGAGGTTAGTTAATTTTATTGGCGTGCTTCAGGAGCTTTGGCGACTTCTTTCTTATAACATATCCGACACCGTGTCGATAATATCGGCAAATTTATTTGCCGTTTTTTTCATTGTTTTCTTTGCGTTGTGGGAGTTTGATTGACAACCGCCCACCATAGCCACAGCCGAGCACACCGCAAGGGTTGCTCCGACACATTTCATCAATGCTCTTGTTGTTTTTGCAGACATAAAAATACCTCCGTTAAATTTATAATTTGAGTTTTATTTGCCGTCGGCAATATTATTATTTACCCAAATCATAAAAATAGCGGAGGTAATTTTTATTTTTTCAAAATCAATTTATCGGCGACCCTGACATTTTGACCGTCGATTTTATCAATAAATTTTTTGAAATCAATGCCGAAAAATTCGCCGTCGGGAAACAGTTCAAGCATAGGCTCCAAAACAAAGCGTCGCTCAAAATATCTCGGGTGCGGAACGGTAAGATTTTTTGTGCTTATCTTTTTATCCTCGCAAAAGATAACATCCACATCCAAAATTCTCGGGCCGTTTTTGAATTCACGCACACGGTTAAAACCTGCCTCAAGTCCCATACAAATACCGAGCATTTCGTTCGGCTCAAATTTGCTCTCAAGTAAAAGGGCGATATTATAAAAATCATCCTGCTGTGCGTAACCTACCGGCTCGGTTTCATATATTGAGGAGCAGTCGAGAACCTTAGTCTCCGGTATTAATTCGAGCGACTTTACGGCAGAAAGCAAATTGTTTTTTCTGTCCCCTATATTTGTTCCGAGGGATAAAACATACCGCATATTATTCTCTGCTCCTTGATATGCTCACAGAAACATAATCAAAATCGGCTTTAATCGGTGCCTGCGGCTTTTTAACCGTAACATCAACCTTATAAACGGCATCAAAATCATTAAGTATTCCGTCGGCAATCACCTGTGCACAATGCTCGATAAGGTCATATTTTGCATTGGTAAACACTCTGTTTACCGTTTTTACAACCTTTGCATAACTTACGGTATCGTCTATATCGTCGAGATGGCAGGCTTTTGTCATATCAACATAATAATCAATATCAATAACAAATTTTTGTCCGTTTTCCTTTTCTTCGGGATTTACTCCGTGATAGGCAAAAAGTTTTAAGCCTTTAATTGAAATCTTATCCATGGTACATATCCTTTCATTTATTTTTTATTGATTTATTCGCCCAGGGCTTTTTTTAATGCATACGCCATTTTAATGCCCTGTTTTTCGTGTTTTACATCGTGGAGACGAATTATATCGACTCCGCCCAAAATTGCCGCCGTATCAGCCGCTATGTTGCCGTATATGCGTTCTTTTGGCTCTGATTGACCGCTGTATTCGCCTATAACCCTTTTTCTGCTCGTACCGAGCAACAAGGGATAACCGCAAACCTTATACTGCTTAATGCCCGCTATAAGTTCTAAATCCTGCTGTCTCGTTTTGCCGAATCCGATACCCATATCAAGGCAAATCTGCTCTTTATCTATTCCATACGCCTCACACTCGTAAATTGAGGAAGCAAAAAATTCGCTCACCTCGGCGATTGAACCGGCAGTCGAATGCATAATTATCCAGCCCGCACCGCTTTTCTTTATGAGAGAAGCCATATCGGGATTAATAACTCCGCTGACATCATTAATTATATCCGCTCCCCATTCGATTACCTTTTTTGCAACCTCGGGATAATAAGTATCTACGCTGATAGGTTTATCGGTAAAACTGCGAACGGCGGGAATAACAGCCGAAAGCCTTTTTATTTCCTCTTCCGCCGAAACCGGAGTATGACCCGGGCGTGTGCTCTGTGCGCCGAAATCGAGAATGTCGGCTCCGTCGGCGATAAGTTCTTTTGCGTGATTAATCGCATTATCCGATTCTGCATAATCTCCGCCGTCGGAAAAACTGTCGGGCGTAACATTGATAATGCCCATAATGAGCGGTTCGTTTCCGTATTCTATATTTTTATCTCTGCACTTAAAAATCATTTCATCAACAGCGAAAGCACTTCTGCTCTCGTCCTCGCATCTTTTTTTATTATTCCTCTGAGCGCCGAGGTCTGCGTTTGTGAGCCTGAAGCCTTTGCTCCCCTAATACTCATACACATATGCTCTGCTTCCATAATTACCGCAACGCCCTTAGGCTGCAAATTTTCTTCCAAAAAATCCGCAATATCGCTGATGAGTCTCTCCTGCACCTGTGGCTTTTTTGCAAAATTATCGACTATTCTGGCAAATTTTGACAGACCGATTATCTTATTATTCGACGGAATATAGGCAATATGTGCCTTGCCGACGAACGGAAGAAGATGATGCTCACACATCGACGAAAAAGGAATGTCACGAACGATTACAAGTTCGTCATTAGATACCTCGTCAAACAGTTTCAAATGTTGTTTTGGGTCCTCGTCAATGCCCTTAAACATCTCCTCATACATGTTGGCAACCCTTTTCGGAGTTTCAACAAGTCCGGGACGGTTCGGGTCTTCGCCCACCGCCGTCAAAATATCTCTTACGGCGTTCATTATTATTTTTTTATTTTCTTCGTTTATCATATAAAATACCTCGTTAATCTATTCTGCAAGCAGGCTTTTAATCTGCTTTGCCGATTCGGGAACAATAACATTATTTTCGTCATATTCCGCATTTGCGGTATAGACGGAAATATCCGTATTCTTTTTGCAAAATACTTCCACGGCGTCTATATTGTCCTGAAAATCACGCACTGTTATATTGGTCTTTGACGAATTAATAAACAGTCTGAACAGCGACTGTGAATCATCAAAATTTTTTTCATTAAAAAGTCCCGACAATGCGTAAATTATTACCTGATTTGCCTTTTCGAGTTTATAGCCGTCATTTGAATAATATCTCAAAATACCCGACAGAGAATTACCCGTAATATTTTCCTCGCCCTTATTTAATCGAACGGAATATGTATCTTCGTTATTAACCGAATCATTAAACTTAACGCTCTCGTCACTTGGGTAAACAAAGGTGCCTAATTTATTTATAAAAGCGATAAAATCGTCTTTATCAAAATCGGCGTAGTAATCTATATCAATTCCGAGAAAAGCCGTCAGTTTGGTCTGCAAAGCGGCACCTCCGCCCGAAGTATAAATATCGGCAATACTTACCGAATCAATAACGGTTTTCGGTGAGAGAGTACATATTTTATACGAGAGAGTATCTCTGTCCGCCTGAACAAGAAAAATATAATGAATAATTTTTTTATTGCTGTCCGTTTCAAAAATAAGAAAATTTCGTTTTCCGCTGATTTGAGGCAAGTTATCCTCGGGATTTACTACGACAGCCTCGGTAGTAACCTCGTCACCTGCAAAAAATTCCTTAACCGACGAATATTTTGTATTTAATATTATGGCAAATATCGTTGTAAAAACAATAATCAAGGCTAACAAAATAAGTAAAATTCTCTCTTCGGTACTGCTTTTATAATTTGATTTTGAAATATAAATATCTCCACGGTTGTTGAAAATTTTCATTTTGTCGCCTCCTTTAATTTTGTCTTCTCATTGCTTTATTATAGATTAATAATACATAAAATGCAATATAACTTTTAAGTAAAATAAACTACTTTTTTATCGTTCTAAAATATTAATGTTTATAATTATTATTATTGACATATATAAATATATAATATATAATATTAAATGTATTATGCCGTAATTTTTACTCTGCGGCACCTAAAAACCGTTACAATATATTTTAATGATAAATAACCTAAAGAACCAAATAAAACAACAGGAGCTTATTTAATGGATAACTATCGGGAATTATGGGATAATATCCTGGAATATTGCAAAAAATACACCACGGAAACTGCATTTAATCTGTGGTTTCAATCTATAAGAATAAAAGAATTTACCGGAAAAAGCGTTACACTGGAATTTAAGAGCGAATATTTTAAGAGTACATTCGTTAAGATGTATGACAATTTAATTCACGATGCCTTTGCCGAGGTGTGCGGAATAAAATTGGATGTGGATTATTGCTCTGTTGAGGACGAAACAGTAAAAAGTGAAAAAAAGGAGAGCAATCTTGAGGATTTCAAAAATGAAATTTATACCTTTGATAATTTCATAGTAGGTCCGTCAAACCGTTTTGCACACGCTGCGGCAAAAGCCATTGCGGCAGACCCGGGCGGACAAATTTCCGGTTCGTCTCCTGTTTTTTATACATATAATCCTTTGTTTATCTACGGTGCGAGCGGACTGGGAAAAACTCATTTGCTTAACGCTATCAGTTACGAAGTTGCAAAAAATTACCCCGAAATGAAAATTAAATATATTAAGGCGGAAAATTTTGCAAACGAATTTATAGCAAGCCTCGGAAGAAAAAATGTTGATGAATTTCACGACAAGTACAGAAATAATATTGATTTGTTTTTGGTAGATGATATTCAGTTTATTGCAGGTAAAACGCAAACGGAGGAAGAATTTTTTCATACCTTTAACAGTTTGATTGATAACGGAAAACAAATTGTACTTACCTCGGACAGACCGCCGAAAGAAATCAAATCGCTTACCGAAAGACTTTGCGGCAGATTTGAAAGCGGTCTTATGGCAGATATTCAACCGCCCGAATTTGAAACAAGATGTGCCATCATTAAGAGAAAGGCTCAACTTCTCGACCTTGATATGAGTGAACACAACAATGTTGTGGAATATATTGCACAAAACATTAAGTCAAATATCAGACAACTTGAAGGTATAACAAAAAAACTTCAGGTACTTTGTAAATTCAGCGAATGCGAGCCTACCATTGCTTTGGCACAGGCGGCAATTAAAGACGTTCAAAATGATACAAGACCCATCGGCGATGTAATTAACAGCATAGTGGACGAAGTAAGCAGAACAACGGGCGTTTCTGTCGAGGACATTTACAGTAAAAAACAGACCTCGGATGTAAGCAACGCAAGAAAAATGTGCTTTTATATTATCAGAGAAATTACCGATATGAGTCACAAAGCTATCGGAGAAAAGTTTGGACGAGACCACTCAACCGTTATGTATAATGTCGAAAAATTCGGAGAGAAAATCAAAAAGGATGCAACAATCAACAATCAGGTTACCGATATTATAAATAATCTGAGAAACGATTAATTTTCCACATAATTTTCCTTTTCCACATAAAAATTTTTCACATGGGGTGTTGAAAACATAAATTTTCCACATCGTCAACATTTTTTGCACAAACCGTATGTGAAAAAAATATAACCAAAAAATGCAGTAATATAAAGGCAAAAATAAGTTTTACACATTTTGCACAGCCTCTAATATTACTACTATAAGAATTCTTTTATGTTTAGTTGAATTTTTGCATATTGGAATTTTTAATACAATAAATAAAAAGGAGTGCTTTATGAAATTTATATGTAACACAAAAGAACTGTCAAACGCATGCAATAATGTAATGAGAGCAGTAAGCGCAAAAGTTACCATTCCTACCATAGAGGGTATTCTCATAGAATGCGGAAGCAATACATTAAGTCTTACGGGATATGATTTTGAATTCGGTATTAATACAATTATGTCGGTTGACGTAATAGAACCGGGAGCAATAGTAATTAATGCAAAAGTTCTTTGCGATATTATTCGTAAACTTGATAACGATGATATTACCATAGAAACAAATTCAAATTCAGTATCTTTAAGCTGCGGTGCGGCACAGTATAATATCACCGGCATTGATGCAGAGGATTATCCCGAACTGCCGTCGGTTAATAACGGTAAAAAAATCGAACTCAGTCAGTCACTCCTTTATTCCATGGTAAGTCAAACTCTCTTTGCAGTAGCGGACAGCGAATCGTCAAAACCTGTTTTCACCGGTCTTAAATTTGAAATAAGAAACGATGAAATTACTATGATAGGTGTAGACGGCTACCGTCTTGCAATCAGAAAAGAATCAATAAATTACAACGGAGAAGATTTAGATTTTGTTGTTCCAAAAAAGACAATAAGAGAACTTATTAAACTGTTTAATCTTGAAGATGACAGTAAGGTAAGTATTTCAATAAGTAAGAGACATATTGTATTTGAAGTGGATAATTACAGCATTATCAGCCGACTTCTTGACGGTGAATTTATAGAATACAATGCCGCTATTCCGAAAGAGACAACCACAACTGTTTTAATCAATACGCAGGATGCGATTGATTGCATAGAAAGAACTCTTCCCGTTATTGAAAATAATCAGAAAAATCCTATCAGATGTTTATTTGATAATGACCAAATGAGAGTTTCAACCGTATCAAGTCTCGGCAGAGTTATTAACTATACTCACGCAAATACGTCGGGTGCAAGAGTTGAAATCGGCTTTAACTCAAAATTTATGCTTGATGCACTCAACGCAAGCGATGTCGACCAGGTTAAAATTCAACTTGTAGGACCGGTAAGTCCTACGGTGATTAAGCCTATCGAGGGAGATAATTTTATATTCTTAGTATTACCTATGAGGTTAAAAAATGAAAATCAAGGTTAAAGCGGCATCGCATAAAAAAGAGACGGTTAAAATAAATACGGATTTCATTCAGCTGCAATCATTCTTAAAATTTAAGGGAATTGCCGAAACGGGCGGTCAAGCAAAAGAATTTATTCAAGACGGAATAATCGCCGTAAACGGAGAAATTTGTACTGCCAGAGGAAAAAAATTAAGAAACGGCGATATTGTTTCCGCTTTTGCCACAGATTATGAAATAATAAATGAAGATAAGTAAAATTGTTCTTGAAAATTACAGAAACATAGAAAATCTGACAGCCGAATTTGACGATGTTAATATTATCTGGGGCGAGAATGCTCAGGGTAAAACGAATTTAACCGAAGCAATTTATCTTTTTACGGGAGCACACAGTTTTAGGGGCAACAAAGATAAAGAATTAATTATGTTCGGCAAAAACAGAAGTCGTCTGTATCTTGAATTTTACGGTAATAACAGAGAACAAAACGCAGAAATTGAAATCGAAAAAAGAAAAAAAGTTAAGTTAAACGGTATCGCAAAAAAAAGTGCAACGGCTCTCGGCGACGAAATAAAGACTGTTATTTTCAGTCCCGTACATTTAAGTATGGTTAAGGACGGACCGAGCGAAAGACGAAAATTTGTCGATTCGGCACTTTGTCAGCTAAAAAGTAATTACCGTAATTTGCTGAAAAATTATAATAAAGCACTTGAACAGAGAAACTATATACTAAAAAACAGCGAGTCTTTGCACCAAACAGAGGCAACGCTTGAAATTTGGGATATGTCGCTTGCAAAATCGGGAGCAAAAATAATTTATCAGCGAATGAAATATATCGAGGCGTTGACTCCGTATTTGAAAGATATATTCAAGGGACTGAGCGGCGGCAGTGAGGAGATAGAGTTAAAATATATCGGAGCGACTGAATTTACATACGATATAAACGATATAGAAAATAAACTTTATGACACACTGAGAACGCATATCAAAACAGATATAATCAATCATACAACCACAAAAGGTCCGCACAGAGACGATATAGAAATTTTGATTAATTCAAAATCGGTAAAATTGTACGGCTCACAGGGACAGCAGCGTTCGTGCGTTTTGGCTATGAAATTAGCCGAGGCAAGTTTGCTAAAAGAAAAAACAGGAATTGAACCGGTTGCACTTCTAGACGATGTGATGAGCGAACTCGACGAAAAAAGACAGGATTATATCTTAAATCATATTAAAAATTTGCAGGTTTTTATCACCTGCTGTGACAAAGAAACGATATTAAGGCTAAAAAAGGGCAAAACATTTCATATAGAAAACGGAAAAATTGTACCTTAAAAGGCTCAAAAAAGTAAAGATATGTACTTACACATAGGCGAAGACACTTTAATTAAAGACAAAGAAATTATAGGAATTTTCGATATGGATACCTCGACGGTTAATAAAGCCACCAGAGATTATCTGAAAAAAGCGGAAACAGACAAAAGAGTAATTTATGTAAACTATGACTTACCCAAATGCTTTGTTGTAACAGACGATAAAGTATATGTAAGTCCGATAAACACCGGCACACTGAATAAGCGTGCTAAGTCATAAAACGGGGTTTTGTAAATGGCAGAAGAAAATATCAAAGAAAAAGTAACAAATCTTGAAGAAGAGGATATGGATACCGTTGTAACAGACGAGTATAATGCCGATGATATTCAGGTCTTAGAGGGACTTGAGGCGGTAAGAAAACGTCCGGGTATGTATATCGGTTCAACCGGACCGAGAGGACTGCACCATCTTGTTTACGAAATTGTCGATAACTCTATCGACGAAGCGTTGGCAGGATTTTGTACTCATATCGAGACTGAAATTTTACCGGGCAATGTTATTACCGTAAGAGATAACGGCCGTGGTATTCCTACCGGTATCAATGAAAAAACAGGACTTCCTGCGGTGACGGTTGTACTAACCGTGCTTCACGCAGGCGGTAAATTCGGCGGCTCGGGATATAAAGTTTCGGGCGGTCTTCACGGCGTAGGTTCGTCTGTTGTAAATGCACTGAGCGAATGGATGGAAGTTGAGGTAACCCAAAACGGCCACGTTTACGCACAGAGATTTGAGCGAGGCAAACCGGTAAACGATTTACATATTATCGGCGACAGCGACGGTCACGGAACATTTATTAAGTTCAAAGCGGACGACGAAATATTTCAAGAAACGACAAAATATTCCTTTGACGTTCTTGAACGCAGACTCAGAGAGCAGGCATTTCTTAATGCAGGACTTTCCATCAGTTTAACCGATAAAAGAGAACTGATAGAAAAAGCTGCGGACGATAAATACGGAGAGGACGAGCACACCGCCGTTTACTGCTATGAGGGCGGTATTCGTTCATTCGTTGAATGGATAAACGAGAGCAGAGGACTCAACCCGATTCAAAACGAGGTTATTCATATCTCTACCACAAAGGGAGACAGAAGTGCCGAGGTTGCGCTTTGTTATACAGACAGTTACAGCGAAACCCTGCTTTCATTTGCAAATAATATTAACACCATAGACGGCGGTACTCACGAGACAGGCTTTAAGACTGCACTCACAAGAGTATTTAACGACTACGGCAGAAAATTCAATATACTCAAAGACAGCGACAAAAAGTTCACCGGTGACGATGTTCGTGAGGGTATTACGGCGGTTATCAGCGTTAAACTGACGGAAGCTCAGTTTGAGGGACAGACAAAGGGTAAACTCGGTAATACGGATATTACGGGTTTGGTTTCAACTCTCGTTTACGATAAGTTGATGACTTATTTTGAAGAGCATCCGCAGGTTGCAAAAACCCTCCTTAACAAATCGCTTGATGCTTCCCGTGCAAGAGAGGCAGCGAGAAAAGCGAGAGAAAACGCAAGAAGAAAATCTCCGCTTGAGAGCAATTCACTTCCGGGCAAACTTACCGACTGTACCTCAAAAGACCCGAGTAAATGCGAAATATATATCGTCGAGGGTGACTCCGCAGGCGGTTCGGCAAAATTGGGAAGAGACCCGCAATATATGGCTATTCTTCCGCTTTGGGGCAAAATGCTTAATGTAGAAAAAGCGAGACTCGACAAAGTTTACGGAAACGAAAAACTTGTTCCCGTAATTACGGCACTCGGTACAGGTATCGGCGAGGATTTTGATATAACAAAGCTCAGATACCATAAAATTGTACTTATGGCGGATGCCGATGTCGACGGTGCACATATCACAACGCTTCTTCTAACTTTCTTTTTCAGATATATGCCCGAACTTATTAATGGGGGACATATTTTCCTTGCACAGCCGCCGCTGTTTAAGATAACTAAAAACAAAAAGAGCGAATACGCATATTCCGACGAGCAGAGAGACTCTCTCATAGAGCAGATGGGTGGAGATTGTGATATTCAGAGATACAAAGGTCTCGGTGAGATGGACCCCGAGCAACTTTGGGAAACCACTATGGACCCCGAGTTCAGAACAATGAAGCGTGTAACCATTGACGATGCACAGGTTGCAAGCGAAAACTTCTCAATTCTTATGGGTGAAGATGTTGAGCCTCGCCGTCAGTTTATTGAGCAGAACGCCAAGTTCGTTAAGAATTTGGATATTTAATTTGGAAGAATAGGAGATATTTATAATGGCACAAAAAGAAATAAGGCATGACCATATCGATTATTCTAACCAAAAAATAATTGATGTAGAAATAAGCAAAGAAATAAGAGGTGCTTTCCTTGATTACTCAATGAGCGTTATCGTTGCCCGTGCGCTTCCCGATGTAAGAGACGGACTTAAACCCGTACACAGAAGAATTCTCTATGCTATGTATAACACAGGACTTTATCCGGACAAGCCGTACCGTAAGTGTGCTACCACAGTCGGTGAAGTGCTCGGTCACTATCACCCGCACGGCGACGCATCGGTTTATGATGCACTTGTAAGAATGGCACAGGACTTTTCACTTCGTCATCCTCTCGTAGACGGTCACGGTAACTTCGGTAGTGTTGACGGCGACCCTGCCGCAGCATACAGATATACAGAAGCAAGAATGAGCAAAATTTCGCTCAAAATGCTTGACGATATTAAAAAGGACACCGTAAATTGGGTATCAAACTTTGACGATACCGAACTTGAACCCGAGGTTTTGCCTACAAAATTCCCGTGTCTGCTTATTAACGGCTCATCGGGTATCGCAGTAGGTATGGCAACCAACATTCCTCCGCATAATATGAAAGAGGTAGCAGAGGGCATTTGCTGTCTTATAGATAATCCAAACGCTCAGCTTGAGGATATTATGCAGTATATCAAGGGTCCCGATTTTCCGACTTACGGAATCATTATGGGTTCAAAGGGTATCAAAGAGGCGTATTCAACAGGCCGTGGAAAAATTATTATTCGTGCAAGAGCGGAGATAATAGAAACAAAGGGCGACAGATATAAAATCGTTGTTTCCGAACTTCCTTACGGCGTAAATAAGCGCAGACTTATCGAAAAAATTGCAGACCTCTGCAAAGAAAAGCGTATAGAGGGAATTGCCGATATTCAGGATTATACCGACAGACACGGTATGCATATCGAAATTACGATTAAGCGTGACGCAAATGCACAGGTTGTTCTTAATAATCTATATAAAATGACAGAAATGCAAAGCACTTTCGGCGTAATTCTTCTTGCACTCGACAACGGCGTGCCTAAGATTTTAACGCTTAAAGAAATTTTGCATAAGTATATAAAGTTCCAAGAGGAGATTATCACCCGCCGTACAAGATATTATCTTCGCAAGGCGCAGGAGAGAGAGCATATACTTGAAGGACTTGCAAAGGCACTCGACATTGTTGACGATGTTATCGCAACCATTCGTGCGTGCCGTGGCGGACAGAGCGAGGCAAAGCAGGCAATTATGGACAAGTTCGGCTTTGATGACCCGCAGGCTGCCGCTATCGTGGCTTACCGTTTGGGACAACTCGCCGGACTCGAAATCGAAAAGATTATGAACGAGTTGCACGATTTGCAGGAAAAGATTAAGGATTATAATGACATTCTTTCTAACGAGTACAGAGTGCTTGAGATAATTAAGACGGAAATTCGTGAAGTTGCCGACAAATACGGCGATGAGAGAAGAACGGAAATTTCCGCATTCACGGGAGACGTTGAGGACGAGGACTTGATTCCTGTCGAGGATTGTATTCTTACTCTTACAGAAAAAGGATATATCAAGCGTCAGACGGTTGATACCTACAAGGCACAAAACAGAGGCGGCAAGGGCATTATGGGTATGTCACGCCGTGAGGAGGATGTGGCAAAGAATATGTTTACATGCTCCACTCATGATGAAATTCTTATCTTTACAAATAAGGGCAAGGTATTTAAGCTAAAGGGATATCAGATACCCGAGGCATCCCGAACAAGTAAAGGTATGAATGTTATAAATCTGCTTCAAATCGAGCAGGACGAGCGAGTTACCGCAATGGTTAAGGTACCTAAGGACAGCGAGAGTGAGTACCTGTGTATGGTGACAAGAAAGGGTATCATTAAGCGTACCGCCTTGAGCCAGTACGACCACATAAGAAAGACGGGAATTATCGCTATTAATCTTGATGAGGGCGATGAACTTTGTTGGGTTGAACTCACCGACGGAGAGCGAAAACTTATTGTTGCAACTCATGACGGTATGTCAATCTGCTTTAAGGAGAGCGACGCAAGACTCATCGGCAGAACCGCAAGAGGCGTTAAGGCAATCCAACTCGACGAGGGCGACTATGTAGTAGGCTTTGCGGTAGCGGTAGACGATATGCAACTTCTTACCGTAACCGAAACGGGATACGGCAGACGAAGCAAGTTTGAGGATTACCGTGTTCAGGGCAGAGCCGGTAAAGGTATTATAAACTATTACACCGACAAGTACGGCAAGGTTGCCATGATTGCTCCGGTTATGGAAGAAAACGATGTAATTATGATTACCTCCGACGGTATCGTAATAAGAACTCATGCAGACCAAATTTCTTCGATTAACAGAGGCGGCAAGGGTGTTAAGGTTATGTCCGTTAAGGACGGCGAAAAGGTAGCCACAATCGGTATAGTCGAAAGAGCAAACGATGAAGATAATTCAGACGAGGATGCTCAGACCGAAACCGAGACAGAGGGCTCCGAGGAAGCACCCGAAAACGAATAATTTGTGATGAAGAGGAGTTCATGTTGTGGCAAAGGATTATAACATAGACGATATTCTTTTAGAGGTAAAAAAAAGAAAAGAAGAAAACGAAAACAAAATAAAAAGCGGCGTTGACTTTACGAATGAGGTTAAGCATACCGAGCAAAAGAAAATAACCGAACCGCCAAAGACCGAAAAGGCATCAGAAGTTAATTTCATAAAACCCGAAAAAAAAGCAGAGCCAAAGCCGATAAAAAAAGAGCCGGTGATAAAGAACGAACCTAAGCCGAAAACAGCAGAGCAAGTTCCTGAGACGGACGAAAAAAAGGCTGAGGCACAATCACCGCAACCAAAGGCACAAAAAGCACCTAAGCAGGAGGCACAGCCGAAAAAAGAGGCAGAGCAAAAAATTTCTCAGCCCGAAGCAGAAAAAAAAGCAGAGCCGAAAGCCGAGGAAGAAAAGCCGCTTGAGCCTATAATAAGCGGTAGGCCGAAGAAACCCGCCGTACAGGAAAACAAAAATGACGGTTATGTGGATATAAGTTCTTTTTCCGCCGACAAAGGTATTGAAGAATATCCCGAAGAGTCCGACATAAAACCGAAAAAAAATAAGAATAAAAACAAAAAGAAGAAAAAGGGCTGGATAATTTTTCTTTGCATTCTTTTGGTTATTCTTATTTCGGCAGGAGTCGGAACATGGCTTTATGTTGACCATATTCTCGACCATGTTTCGTCACAGGACGATACACCGCAGGCAACCGAAGAAGTCTGGACGGGAATGGACAAACTGGTAGAGAGTTTTGAGCCGATTGAGGAAGCCGACGCAAGCCAAATCGCATCTCTCAAAGAGATGATTAAAAAATGGTATTATAACGGAACACCGTGCTCATCAAGTCATGTGCTTAACATTATGCTCGTAGGTGAGGACGGCTATGACCCCGATGAGGAATCGAGAGCCGATTCGGCAATTATCGCATCAATCAATGTTGATACAAAGAAGATTACTCTCACTTCTGTTTTGCGTGATACCTACGCTTACTGGGAAACCGAGCCGGGTAACGAAGAATCGGGTCAGTTCGGAAAAATCAACGGCGCAAAGTCGAGCGGCGATATTAAGACATATATCAATGCGATTGAAAATCTTTACAAGATTAAGATAGACAATTACGCAACGGTTGATTTTGAGAGTTTCAAGACTATTATCGACACTCTCGGCGGAGTAGAAATAGAGATTACTTCTGCCGAAATCAACGAGATTAATAACGACCAAAAAACTTACGACGGCACATGGATTGACAAGACCTTTGACGGCGATTCGGGCGTTATGAAATTGACAGGTCAGCAGGCACTTGCATATTGTCGTATCCGTCACCTTGACAGCGACAATGTAAGAGCAGACAGACAAAAGCAATGCCTCACTCAAATTTTTAACGGCATTAAGGACGCTTCAAGCGTTAAGTTGCTTAAAATCATCAACGATATTGTGCCGTATATTAAAACAGATATGAGCAGGGATATGCTCCTTAAGATTGCAAAATATGCGATTTCTCAGGGCTGGACGCAGTATAGTGTTATTACAAACACCGTACCGAATTCACGAATTAACGAAAACGGTGCAGGCGGAAGATATTACGGCGCATGGTGCTGGAAATCGGATTTTCCGCAGGATGCATATAATTTGCAAACTATGCTTTACGGCAAGAGCAGTATAACCCTCGCAAGAACGAGAGTGGATGTAATCAAATGCCGTGAGAGCGGATATATGTCCGACGGATACGGTCCCGTAGGTGCAACGATTATTAATGAGCACTACGGCGAGGCGTCAACACTCCCCGAAACAACAGCCGAGGAAAGCGACGATTCATCGAGCAATAATTAATAAATAAAAGAAAAAGTACGACATTTTGAAGAAAGAAATGCCGTACTTTTTGTTATGTTATAAAGGAAAAATATATTGCTCCCTTTAATAAGGTATATCGGCTCCGATAAAGTCTCACCGCTCTCCAAAGTCTCACGCCTTCCCTTGATAAGGGGAGCGGTGAGATTTCAGGGACGCTGTCAGTTCTCTTTATTAAGGCTCTCCGGGGCGGTGTCGATAACCTCTATTTTGTTAGCCTTCATCCAAAGGGATGGGGTTATGCGCAGTTTATAGCCGTAGCCTGCGTCCATCTGCCAATGTGACATAGGTGCTTCAGGCAAGCCGTAATACTGCAAAATCGTCATTATAACGCCTGCGTGAGTAACGATGGCAAAATCTTGCGTTCCTGTTGCGATACATCCGTTTACCACCTGTTCAAAAGCCTTGCAGACTCTGTGGGTGAATTCGGCATTGCTTTCGCCGTAGGGCGGACGGGAATTTATATCGCCGTGGAGCCACTGCTTAAAGTCGTCGTTATCCTTTAAGTCCTCGGCGGTGCATTCCTCAAACTCGCCGAAATTATACTCGATAAAGTTATCTATTACAACCTTGTTGTTTTTCGGAAACATAATGTCTGCCGATTCCATAGCCCTTTTAAGCGGTGAAACAAACACTGCGTCCACGCTCGGATAACCATGCTTTTTGTAGATTTCTTTAAGCTCGTTGACACCAAATGTAGTGAGCGGATAATCGGTATGCCCTATATACTGTGCGTTGATATTTCCTTTTGTGAGTCCGTGTCTAAATAAATACAATGTGTATGATTTCATATTTAACATCTCCTGTTCTTAAGGCTTTTATTTGAAATTATTACAAAAAAACTACAATTATAAAGTTTTTATTTACAAAAAGTATAATAAGTGTTATTATCTAACTCAAATACAGGTTGTATAGATTCCTGCGAATTTTGCGGGGATTTATATTTTGACGATTTTTTTAATTTAGATATACGGATTAGAGGACAAAACAATGAAAAACGAGAACGAAAAATTATCAAAATTTTCCGAGATTCTCTCTAAGATGCGTAAGGAGAGAGGCGTAAGCCAGAAAAAAGCGGCTGCCGATTTGGGTATAAGTCAGGCACTGCTGTCGCATTATGAAAAGGGAATCAGGGAATGCGGTCTTGACTTTGTAATAAAGTGCAGTAAGTATTACGGCGTAACTACGGATTACCTGCTCGGTGTCAGCGAAAACAGAAACGGTATGAGCAACGATGTACTCGCAAATATCACCAGCACAGACGGCAGATCGGCTAAGGCTTTGGCTCAGTCTACAAAATATTTACTTGAAATGGCGTCTGCCGCAACCGACGGAAAAAAAGACAATTATGTGTATGATTATTTTATGCTTTGCGCTTACAGAGGAGCGCTTACTCTCGCTAAGGCAGGCGTTTTGCCAAAGGAGATATTTAAGATAGATTACACAATTGCCCGTGATTTGGCTTCTGCCGCCATTGCCCTGCAAGATGCTCGATTCGTATTTATCGAGGACAAGTCCAGAACAGGTTTTGACGAGGCAGAGTTTGCTCCGCTTAAAGATATGATAAGCGAGGCGGAGGAATACATCCTCTCAAACTATATCACATTGTAACGGTTTTAATACTTCAAATAATCAGCCCGAGAGCAAATCTTGGGCTGTTTTGTTTTTTACAGTTCTATCTGGTCGTTTTGGGTCTTTATATATTCAAGAATTATGCCGGTGCTGATTTTTGCCGCAACCGCCTTAAAGGTGGGATAATCCATCTGTGCCTGTTCGTCTCCCCCGTCGCTGATACTGCGAAGAACGGCAAACGGTACACCGTTGCAGGCGCAGGTGTGACCGATTGCACCGCCCTCCATCTCGCCGCATACTGCGTCAAACTGTTTTGAAAGGAAAGTTTTTAATTCGTTATCGGCAATAAAGGTGTCGCCCGAAGCAATCGTTCCTCTGTGGATTTTTTCTCCGCAGGAGATTGCACAGCGGCTGAGAGCCTCGGACAATTCATCGTCTGTTTTTATTTTAATTACATTAAGACCGTTTATGAATCCTCTCGGCTCACCCAGTGCGGTAATGTCAATATCATATTCGCACACATCGCTTGCGATGACAACATTTTTTACAATAACATCACTGTTCAGCGAGCAGCCTACGCCGATATTGATAATCTTATCCGCCTTAAAATTATCTATCATAATCTGTGCACAGATTGCGGCGTTTACTTTTCCGGGAGAGCACTGAGCGACAGTGACCATAACATTTTCTATATATCCGCAAACAAATGTTATTCCGGCGATAACCGTTTCGGCTTCGTCGCAGACTTTTGCTTTGATCGCCGCTACCTCAACATCCATAGCACCTATAATTCCCAGCATTTTTATCCTCCGTATGAATAAAATTGTAAATAATTTTACTTAAATTACACTCTTTTAGTTGAGGGGGTTTTACCTCTCCCCAATATGTAGTGTTATTATATAATATATAAAGAATAAATACAAGTTTTTGTTGACAAATTACAGGTATTTATAATATAATACTAAGGCTAGTAGTATGTGCATTTGTTTTTTGATGCACGAAAAAGCAAATTTGCCTGTGCTATACCGCACAGAGATTATAAAAGATTAAGACGAGTTTAGTCTTTACGAAAGGTAGTGAAACAGAATGAAAAGAACATTTCAGCCAAAGAAAAGACATGCACAGAAGGTACACGGCTTCAGAAAGAGAATGTCAACAAAGAACGGCAGAAAGGTACTTGCCCGCCGTCGTGCTAAGGGCAGAAAGTCCCTCTCTTACTAATCAGAAGAAAAGGAACGGTTTTTGTGAAGGATAATACATTAAAGGAAAATAAGGATTTTCGCAGGTTGTATTACAGAGGCAAAAATCAGGCATCTCCCGTTTTAGTGACCTACGCTATGAAAAACAGACGCTCTGACTGTGCTTACGGCATAACTACCGGAAAGAAAATCGGCGGTGCCGTCGAGCGAAACAGAGCCAGAAGAATTATCAGGGTCGCTTATCGCAACCTTGAGGGCAGGATAAACGGAGGCTGGGATTTTGTTTTTGTTGCCAGAAGCAAAACCACAAAGGTCAAGGAGCAAGAGGTTGAAAGAGCGATGCTTAATCACCTTATTGCAGTCGGTGCAATAAATGAAGAGGCTTAGAAACGCTGTAAAAAAGGCGATGATTTTTCTCATTCGCACTTATCAGATGACCCTATCGCCCAGATTTTCGCACGGTTCATGCAGATACATTCCGACCTGCTCGCAGTATGCAATAGAGGCTATCGAGATACACGGTATCTTTAAGGGAAGCCTGATGGCACTGGGCAGGATAATGAGATGCAATCCGTTTTTTAAGGGTGGCTTTGACCCCGTTCCGCCAAAGAAAAATAAGACAAAAGGACAGAATAAGTGATAGATTTTATTACTACGGCAGCAGCCGTATCTAACGGTATGTCGGTATTTAAGCCGCTTTACTGGTTATTCGGTAAATGCATGGAGGGTCTCCTCATTGTATTTGATTACAAATATTTTTTGGCACTTATTATATTTACCGTACTTACCCGTTTAGTACTCTTTCCATTTAATCTAAAGCAGCAAAAGACTATGGCAAAGACTTCACGTCTTCAGCCGAAAATTGCCAAGATTCAAAAGAAATACGCCAATTCCACAAATCCGCAGGACAGACAGCGTCAGCAGGAGGAAATCCAGGAGCTTTACTCCCGTGAGGGACACAATCCCATGAATATGGGTTGCGGCACAACTATTTTTCAGATGGTATTTCTTATGGGTATTATCGGTATTATTTACTATCCCATTCAGTATATCATCGGAGTTGATATTGCATCGCAGGCGCAGAATATTGCAGATGTTCTCGGCATAAAGTCAAGTTATTTTCAAATTGAACTTTTGCAGAACTTTGATACTTACAGAGATGTGCTCGCAACACAGTTCGGCGATATATTCACCGAGGACAAGCTCAACGCTATCGCAGAGTACAGAACTCATATGTATCTTTTCGGAATTGATATGACGCAAATTCCGAGTTTTAAGGATTGGTCAAACCCGATAATTATAATTCCGATTTTGTGTTTGGTATCCTCTTTTGCTTCTACGCTTTTATCCACACAGATTCAGAAGAAGCAGAATCCGGCAGCTGCGGCTCAGGGTAATCAGATGATGCTGATGATGCTGATGATGCCGTTCTTCTCGTTCTATATCTCGTTTAAGGTATCCGCTGCGGTAGGTTTTTATTGGATTATTTCAAACCTTGTTGCTATGGTACAGCAACTTGTAATGGCTAAGTTCTTCCCTCCAAAGCGCAATGTTGCCCGTCAGATGATTGAGTCAACAATCGAGCGCCGTTCGAGAGAAGAAAGCATTAAAAATGTTAAATAAATCGGAGATTTATACAATATGATTATAGAAAAAATCGGTACCGGCAAGACTTTGGAAGAGGCTCTTGCATCGGCTAAAGCGGCACTCGCCGCACCTGCCGACGCAGTAGTTGATACCAAGGTTTTGGAAACAGGTAAAAAAGGTTTTTTGGGTATAGGTGCAAAGGACTATAAAGTTTCCGTATCTTATGACGACGGAAAAAAGCCTAAGCAGCCGAAGACCGAAACCAAGAAGCCTGCCATGACGCCGGCACAAAAGAAAAAGCCTGCTCCAAAGAAAGCGGTTGAAAAGAAAGAAGCCGCTGTCAAAACCGAGCAGAAAAGAGAATATCCCGAGAGTGTAGACTTAGAATATGCAAAGTCTTATCTTAATACAATCCTCGAGGGACTTAAAATTAACGAGCCTAAGATTGAGGCTACATACGCAGAAGGCGTTGTAACAATGGACCTCGACTGTGACGATTACGGTATCGTTATCGGTCACAGAGGCGAAACTCTCGACTCCATTCAGTATCTTCTCTCTCTTGTTATCAAAAAGAGCGCAATGGAATATGTAAGAGTCGTAATTAATGTAGGCAATTACAGAGAAAAGAGACAGGAAACACTCAGAAATCTTGCAAAGAAGAACGCAGAGTATGTTCTTCGTACAGGCAGAAGGCACACCTTTGAGCCTATGAACCCGTACGAGAGAAGAATTATTCATACGGCAATTCAGGAGATTGACGGTGTTGAGAGCCGTTCGGTAGGTTACAACCAGGACAGAAAGGTTGTTATCGAGCCGGTCGGCGGTGTAAAGCGTTCGGGCGGTAATTATCGCAGAGGCAACGGCGGCAGAAATACAGCTGTTACCAAGGCTCCGCAGAACCACACACCAAAGGCTGACAGAGCGGATTTGCCAAAGTTCGGCAAAATCGAAGTAAATAAGTAAAATTAAATATAATGATTTAAGCAAGAGATTTCACTTGTTTTATCATTGTATAAATATTTTAGCAGGTGAAAGATGCAGTGTAATGATTTGGGCAAGTTCCCTTTTCGTTGCTTTGCATCTTTAGTTTTTAGCGGAAAGTGAGTGAGTGATATGTCGACCGTTGCAGCCGTTGCAACAGGAAACGCTCCGGGCGGAATAGGCGTAATAAGAATAAGCGGAGACAAAGCCGCCGAGATTGCAAGCAAGGTTTTCAGTCCCATGGACAAAACAAGCCTTTGTGATTTGCCGGGTTACAGAGCGAAGTTCGGCAATGTCATAATAAACGGCGAGGAGAGTGACAACGCAGTAGCGCTCGTTTTCAGAGCACCCAAGTCGTACACGGGCGAGGATGTTGTGGAAATCAGTGTTCACGGCGGTCTGCTTATTGTGCAAAAAACTTTGCAGGCGGTGCTTGACGCAGGTGCAAAACCGGCAGGCGCAGGTGAATTTACAAAGCGTGCGTTCTTAAACGGAAAGATGGATTTGACTCAGGCGGAATCGGTTGCCGATTTAATTTGTGCACAGGGAGAGGCGGCGGCAAAGGCTTCGTTTAACGCACTTCAGGGCAGTCTGAGTAAAAAAATAAAGGGCGTTTTAGAGGTTCTTTTGGATTTGTCGGCGTTGATGTGCGCATGGGTTGATTACCCCGACGAGGAGATTCCCGAACTTGAGGAAACAGAGCTGCTGAAAAAACTGAATTTTTGCAAAGATGAACTTGACGGGCTGCTCGAAAATTACGACAACGGTCAGGCAATTATCGACGGAGTGGATACTGTTATTGTGGGTATGCCGAATGTCGGAAAAAGCAGTCTTATGAATATGCTTGTCGGACGGGATAAGAGCATAGTTACTCACATTGAGGGCACCACGAGAGATATAGTTGAGGACAGTGTCCGTCTCGGCGATCTTGTTTTGCATTTGCGTGACACGGCAGGGCTGAGAGACAGCGATGATCTTGTGGAAAATATCGGAATAGATAAAGCATACAAGGCACTTGACGAGGCTCAGCTTGTGCTTGCGGTTTTTGATTATGCAAAGCCGATTCGTGAAAAGGACGAGGATTTGATTAACAGAGCGTCGGGCAAAAATTCCGTTGCCGTTATAAATAAGGTCGATTTGGAAAAAAGGCTCGACACGGAAAAAATAGAAGACGCCTTTGCAAAAACCGTTTATATCAGTGCAAAAAACAACGAAGGCTTGAACGAACTTGAAAAAGCGGTTGAGGAATTGCTCGGGGTCGAAAACTTTGACACGAGTGCACCAATGCTTGCGAATATGAGACAGCGGCAGAACTGCCAAAACGCAAGGGAGAATATCGTTTCTACCATAGACAGCGTTAATATGGGTATGACCTATGACGCAATAAATGTTATGTGTGACTGTGCCGCAGACGAGTTGTTGTCGCTCACGGGCGAAAAGGCTACGGAGCAGGTGGTTAATAATATTTTCAGCAAATTCTGCGTTGGAAAATAAAAGAAAAATTATGTTCGATTCTAAGGAGAACGAGTATGGAATATTTTGCGGGAAAATATGATGTAATAGTTATCGGCGCAGGTCACGCCGGAATAGAGGCAGCTCTTGCGTCGGCAAGGCTCGGAGTGAAAACCGCCGTGTTTACCATAAACCTCGATTGGGTTGGAAATATGCCGTGTAATCCGTCAATCGGCGGTACGAGCAAAGGTCATTTGGTTAGAGAGATTGACGCACTCGGCGGCGAAATGGGCAAGGCGGCGGATAAATATTCGCTTCAGTCAAGAATGCTGAATATGGGCAAAGGTCCTGCCGTTCATTCCCTTCGTGCTCAAATTGACAGGAGAGAATATTCTGCCGGAATGAAGCATACGCTTGAACTCACCGACAACCTTGAAATCAGACAGGGCGAGATTGTTAATCTTTATAAGGACGGTGACGAGTGGATTGCCGTAACAAAACTTGAGGCTGTATTCAGGGCAAAGGCTGTTATCCTTGCGACGGGCACATTTTTGGGCGGCAGGGTTTATATAGGCGATGTAAGTTATTCGAGCGGACCGGACGGAATGTTTCCGGCAAACGAATTGAGTAAGGCTCTTTATAAACTTAACATTCCGCTTCGCAGATTTAAGACGGGAACACCTAGCAGAGTAAACAGAAAAAGTATCGACTTTTCCGAACTTGATGTTCAGGAGGGCGACAAACTGACCGTTCCTTTCTCTTTTGAAACAAAGGAGCGACCGAAGAATAAGGTTGTTTGTCACATAACATATTCCAACGAAAAAACGAAGCAGATAATTTTAGACAATCTCCACCGCTCTCCGATGTACAGCGGAAAGATTGAGGGCAAAGGACCCAGATATTGTCCGAGTTTTGAGGATAAAATTGTTCGTTTTTCTGATAAGGAGAGACACCAACTATTTATTGAGCCGTGCGGAGAAAATACCGAGGAGATGTATCTTCAGGGACTCAGTTCGTCACTGCCCGAGGATGTTCAACTTGATTTTATTCATACGATAAAAGGACTCGAGCACGCTCAGGTTATGCGTGCCGCTTATGCTATCGAGTATGATTGCGTTGACCCGACCGCATTAAAGGCTACCCTTGAATTCAACGATTTGGAGGGACTCTACGGCGCAGGTCAGTTTAACGGTTCGAGCGGTTATGAGGAAGCGGCGGCTCAGGGTTTGGTTGCAGGAATTAATGCGGCTCTTAAAATTAAGGGAGAGGAACCGTTGATTCTCGACCGTGGCTCATCATATATCGGAACGCTAATTGACGATTTGATTACAAAAGGTTGCACCGACCCGTACAGAATGATGACGGGCAGGAGCGAGTACCGTTTGGTTTTAAGGCAGGACAACGCAGATATTCGCCTGACTCCTATCGGACACAAAATAGGATTAATTTCCGATGAAAGATACAATGCTTTTTTATACAAGCAGGAGCAAATAAAAAAAGAACTTTCAAGAGTAAAGTCTTTATCAATTCCGATTACCGATGATTTGCAAAAAATGCTGCGTGAAAAAGGTACAGCAGAACTCAAGACAGGCTGTAAAATGATTGAACTCCTAAAGCGACCGCAGATAACATACGAGGATTTGAAACCGTTTGATTTGACTCGTGAAGATTTGCCCTATGAAGTTTTTGAACAAGTTGAAATAAGCGTGAAGTATGAGGGTTATATCAAAAAGCAGGAGGCGCAGATTAAAGAAATGCGACGCCTTGAGGCAAAGAGAATTCCTGAGGATATAGATTATTCCACCTTAAAGGGATTGCGACTTGAGGCGATAGAAAAACTGTCGGCAGTAAGACCGCAAAACCTCGGTCAGGCAGGAAGAATCAGCGGAGTAAATCCTGCCGATGTAACGGCGCTCAACATCATATTGGAGAGTATGAAAAATGATAGATAAGGTTAGATTTTCAAATTTATGCGAGCAAAACGGAATATTTCTCGACGAGGTTATGCTGGAGCGTTTTGATATATATGCAAGATTGCTTGTCGAGTGGAATGAAAAGATGAATCTGACTGCAATTACCGAGCCGAGGGAAATTGAGCTAAAACATTTTCTTGACAGTCTTATGCTCATAAAATATTACGATTTGCAAAATGTGAGCAATGCAATAGACGTAGGTGCGGGCGCAGGCTTCCCATCTATGCCGATTTTGATATATAAACCCGAAATTGAGTTCACTTTATTGGACAGTCTTAACAAAAGATTAACATTCTTGTCTGTGATTAATAACGAGCTTGGACTTAATGCAAACCTCGTTCATTCCAGAGCAGAAGTCTCAGGACAAGAGGAAAATTACAGAGAAAAATTTGATTTGGCGATGGCAAGAGCGGTTGCTCCTATGAATGTGCTGTCGGAATATTGTATCCCCTTTGTTAAAGAGGGCGGTGCATTCGTTGCACTTAAAGGAAGTAATGATGATGTCAGCGAGGCAGGCAATGCTATTGAGGTGCTCGGCGGAAGACTTGAAAGCAATATTTCATATGAACTCGGCGGCACCGAGGCACGCACAATAGCGGTGGTAAGAAAAATATCGCAAACACCGACACAATATCCCAGAAAGTCTAAGAAAATTTCTACTAAACCCTTGTAATTAAAGGCTTTTTGGCGAAAGATGAGGATTTCTCACGATGAGAAATCCTTTATTTTTTTCTGTGTTTATGATATTATATATTTAGTCAAAGGAGAGGACAAGCTATGAATAACATATCATATATAGCAACCGAAAAGCTGTTACCCAATCCCAATCAGCCACGACATCAGTTTCAGTCGGAGGAAATGCTCTCCCTTGCAAATTCGATAAAAGAAAACGGAATACTCCAACCGCTTCTTATTCGCAGAATGAATAACAGCGACTATTGTGAGGTTATCGCAGGCGAACGCAGACTAAGAGCAGCAATTCTAGCCGGCATACCCAAAGTACCGTGTATAGAAATGGAATGCGACAGAGAAAAAAGCGCAGTGGTTTCTATTCTCGAAAATGTGCAGAGGCAGGATTTAACCTTTTTTGAGGAAGCAAACGCAATCGGTCAACTTATATCAGTATTCGGAATGAGCAGAGATGATGTGTCAAAGTATCTAGGAAAAAGTCAGTCTGCAATATCAAACAAGTTACGATTGCTTAAATTGCCCGCTGACGCAAGATATTTTATCGAAAAGGAAGGCTTAACCGAAAGGCACGCAAGAGCCCTCCTCTGTATAGAAAACGAAAAGGATTTATGGACTGTGCTTAATACTATAAAAGCTCGTGGGCTCAATGTAGCACAGACTGAAAGTTATATTTCAACTTTTTATTCTAAGCCTAAGCGAAAAAAGAATGAACACAAGGCGGTATTTAAGGATTTCAGAATATTTGTCAATACAGTTAATAAGGCAATTAAAACAATGCAGGAATCGGGAATCGATGCCGTGTCGGATAAGACAGAGACGGACGATTATATAGAATTCAGAGTTAAGATTCCAAAAACAGTAAGCACGGAGCCTAAGTTAAAGGTTTTAAGTGCCAAACAGGCTTAAAACGGTTTATCCGTTTTAACATATTCTCCTCTTTTCATCACAGCGAAGCAGGTGGGCAAGTCCTACCTGCTTTGCTGTTTTATAATGTTTCACATGAAACAATCGAACTGTTGATAAGTTTTCTAAAACATCGCAATCAAAGATATAAATTTTTATGTTTCACGTGAAACATTATATATATATTATTTAGAAGCTGAGGACAGTCAAGAAGACTTCTGAATTTTGTTTTCTTGCGAACTTTGCTGTACGATTGTACCGCTTGTGAGCAAAAAACAAAAAAACACCAAAAGCACTGTAAACTCGATGTTTTCAGTGCTTTTATATACCATATTAACGCAATAACTGTTCTGCTAAGTACACTTAACAAAAATATCAAATATTATCACTTTATATTGGTGTGTTTCAGGAGCCTTATTGACAGTCCGACTGTTTCACATGAAACATTGCGATTGATTTCTATATCTTGCACAATAAATTATAAGTACTACAACATATTCACCTTGATATGAATATATAAAAGTAGTATAATATATTCAATATTAATGAGGGGTGAATTTATGGGAAAAACTGTGGCGATTTTTAACCAAAAAGGCGGCGTGGGAAAAACAACGACCTGCGTTAATATGGCTGCCGCTTTGGGGCAAAAAGGCAAGAAAACGCTCCTTATAGACATTGACCCGCAAGGAAACAGTACCTCCGGTGTCGGCATTGATAAAAGCACTGTCGAGTACAGCACCTACGATGTTTTGACCGGTGAGGCAACGGCTCGTTCTATTATGGTTGAGACTGAGTTCAAAAACCTTTACATACTCCCTGCCAATATGAATCTTGCAGGAGCAGAGGTTGAACTAGCCGAACTGGAAAACAGAAACAGCATATTAAAAAGAGCGATTGCAACCCTCGTTATGGAATTTGATTTCATAATTATTGACTGTCCCCCGTCACTGGGTATGCTTTCGATTAATGCGCTCGTTGCCGCAGATACCGTAATTGTGCCGCTTCAGTGTGAATATTATGCACTTGAAGGACTCAGCCAACTGGTTTCTACCGTCAGAACGATAAAACAGCATTATAACGAACATCTTGAGCTTGAGGGCGTGCTCTTTACTATGTATGACAGCAGATTGAAACTCAATCAGCAGGTTATCGATGAGGTAAACAAATATTTCCCTAACAAGCCTTACAAGACTATGATTCCCCGTTCGATAAAAATTGCGGAGGCTCCGTCATTCGGCGAACCCGTAATATACTATGAAAAATATTCTAAACCGTCATTTGCTTATAAAAAATTCGTTGATGAATTTCTAAAGGCAAATAAGTAATAAAGAGGAGTAAGATATGGCAAAAAAACAATCGGGACTCGGTAAGGGCCTCGGAGCGTTAATGCTGGAGAATAATACCGATTCCATGGTATCGACCGATACGCTTGCCGTTAACGATATTATCCCTAACAAGGAACAGCCTCGTAAAACTTTTGATGAGGCGGCGCTTCAAGAACTTGCCGATTCTATTAAACAACACGGAGTTTTGCAACCGCTTCTTGTTCGTCCGCTCACAACAGGCGGCTATCAACTTGTTGCGGGTGAACGCCGTTGGAGAGCGTCACGCCTTGCCGAATTAAAAGAAGTTCCTGTTATTATCAAGGAACTGAGCGATACCGAGGCAATGGAAATCGCAATTATCGAGAATTTGCAGCGTGAGGATTTGAATCCTATCGAAGAAGCAGAGGGTTTGCAGGCACTTATCGACAAATGCGGATTTACTCAGGAGGAAGTTGCCACTTCGGTCGGTAAGTCAAGACCGGCTATAACAAACGCACTTCGTCTTTTAAGACTCCCGGAAGAAGTCAGACAAATGACAAAGGACGGAGACATTTCCGCAGGTCATGCAAGAGCACTCTTAGCCTTTGATAATGAGCCTATGATGCTCGAATGTGCAAAGCAAATTGTAGACAAAAAGTTAACTGTGCGTGATGTCGAAAAGATGGCAAAGCGTCCGAAAACCTCTAAAATAAAGGCTTCAAGCGGCAAAGCAAGAGACAGTTTTTATGACGAGGTTGAACTCGCCCTTTCCGACGCACTGGGCACCAAGGTTAAGGTATATAACGGCAGAAACAAGGGCACACTTGAAATAGAATTTTACACCCTTGATGACCTTAAAAACATTGCAAATGCGATTGCAAAATAATATTTCACATAAACATATTATAGGAGAATAAAAATGTTAGACATTAAATTTGTAAGAGAAAATCCGGAAATCGTAAAGGAAAACATAAAGAAAAAATTTCAGGATAAAAAACTTCCGCTCGTTGACGAGGTAATCGAACTTGACGATGAACGCAGAAAAGTTGTTGCAAGAGCAGATGAACTCAGAGCAAACAGAAACAAGATTTCTAAGCAAATCGGTGCTTTGATGGCACAGGGCAAGAGAGACGAGGCTGAAGAAGTTAAAAAGCAGGTTACCGCTCAGGCGCAGGAACTTGACGAGCTTGCCAAGCGTGAAACAGAACTCGGTGCAGAGGTTACAAAGCGTATGATGATGATACCGAACATCATTGACGAGTCTGTTCCCATCGGCAAGGATGACAGCGAAAATGTTGAGGTTGAGAGATTCGGCGAACCGCTCGTTCCTGATTTTGAGATTCCTTATCACACCGATATTATGGAGACTTTCGACGGCATTGACATGGAAGCTGCCGGCAGAGTTGCGGGCAATGGTTTCTACTACCTTATGGGCGATATTGCAAGGCTCCATTCCGCAGTAATTTCTTACGCAAGAGACTTTATGATTGACAGAGGCTTTACCTATGTTGTGCCTCCGTTTATGATTAGGTCGAATGTTGTTACGGGCGTTATGTCATTTGAGGAAATGGATGCCATGATGTATAAAATAGAGGGCGAGGATTTGTACCTTATCGGTACTTCGGAGCATTCTATGATCGGTAAATTTATCGACACGATTACTCCCGAGGAGAAACTTCCGCTTACTCTTACTTCATATTCTCCTTGCTTCCGTAAGGAGAAGGGCGCTCACGGTATCGAGGAGAGAGGCGTTTATCGTATTCACCAGTTTGAAAAGCAGGAAATGGTTGTTGTATGTAAGCCGGAGGAGTCGAAGTACTGGTTCGACCAACTTTGGAAAAATACCGTTGACCTTTTCAGAAGTCTTGATATTCCGGTTCGTACGCTTGAATGCTGTTCGGGCGACCTTGCAGACCTTAAGGTTAAGTCGGTCGATGTAGAGGCTTGGTCACCGAGACAGAAGAAATACTTTGAGGTCGGCTCTTGCTCAAATCTTACCGATGCGCAGGCTCGCAGACTTAAAATCAGAATTAAGGGAGAAAACGGCAATTACCTTGCTCACACCCTTAATAATACAGTTGTTGCTCCGCCGAGAATGCTTATTGCATTTCTTGAAAATAATCTTAACGCAGACGGTACTGTTTCAATTCCCGAGGCACTTCGTATGTATATGGGCGGTAAGGATAAAATCGTTCCTAAAAAGTAATTTGGCATAAAAACAACCCCGCAGACGGTAATTATCTGCGGGGAATTTTTATATTGTAGGGAGAACAGCGGTATTTTTACAAACAACCGAAAAACAAAAAAAGGAAGCAATGAATGCTTCCTTTTTGTTTATGGAGCGGATTACGAGACTCGCTCGGCTCGCTTTTGCGCTCGCCGACACGCACCCGACCGACGAACAGTCCCCCGGACTGTTCTTTGCTTCGCAACGGTCTTTTCGAGTCTCTTATACCACAACCAAAGAACAAAAAAAGAAGAAGTACAAGACTTCTTCTTTCTTTATTATGGAGCGGATTACGAGACTCGAACTCGCTACCTTCACCTTGGCAAGGTGACGCTCTACCGGATGAGCTAAATCCGCAACTGCAAAACCAATTATATAGATATTTGTCGGTTTTGTCAAGACCTAAATTTATTTTTGATAAATTATTTTAATGTTTTCTTTTGCGGTTTTGCTTTGCATATTGGGTTTGTTTCAGATAAACCTGTTGATTCCTGCGGCAACCCCGTTTTCGGCATTTGAGAGCGTTTCGTATTTTGCACTTTTTTTGCATTCGTCGGTGCCGTTAGCCATAGCAAAGGAATATTTGCAGTATTTCAGCATTTCGCAGTCGTTTCCTGCGTCACCGAATGCCATACATTCGTCAGCCGTAATGCCGAGCACATTGCACATTCCGTTGATTGCCGTACCTTTGTTTACGCCTTTTGCGGTAAATTCCATACTTACCGGCATCGACGAGGCAAGACATATTTCATCATTTTTGCTCAGTTCGTTCCACAGCGTATTAAAATCGTTTTTGTCGGTAGCATAGACGGTTACCTTTTCTATTTCCTTGCCTTTTGTAAATTCGATGATATCGTCTATCGGCGTCATCTGCTCAGAGAGTTTTTCCAAAAACTCTTTCGGCAGGAAATCGGCGCCGAAGGTCTCTGCCTGCTTTTTGGGCACATAGTCCTTGCCGTCAATATAAACCTCAACAAAGCCCCCTATTTCAAGACTTTTTTTGAGCAGAGGCTCGTATAAATCAGGACTCATATATTCGGTATATATATTTTTGCTCTGCCGTCTGTCATATACTGCCGCACCGTTTGAGTATATAACATAGTCTATTTCGGGTACTTGTTCGCAAACATCGCCGATTATCGCAAGAGTTCTGCCCGTAGCAACCGCAAGGCTCGCTCCCTTTTCATGTGCTTTTTTCAGTGCTGCACGGTTTTCCTCGGTTACGGTGATATGGTCGGTATACATCAGCGTTCCGTCAAGGTCGAGTGCTATCAGTTTAATCATAAATATCGTCCTCCGTCGATTCCGTCGGTTCTGCTGTAATTATATACTAACGATTTTTGAATTGCAATGAGCGAAATATACAACTCTTTTCGACACATCGTATTATTTTGCATAGCAAGTTGCACATATATTCACTATTACTTTCACTATAAATTTGTATGGCATACAGAAAAAGGTTAAAAATCGGTATCAAACAAAAATTTATGTTGAATTTTGTCGGCTTTTCTTATATTATATATGTGGTATTTATTTTAGCGATTGGTGGTATCCGTTATGGATTTGCTTAAGAAAAAGATTTTGGAAGAGGGTCAGGTTTACGAGGGTAATATACTGAAGGTAGACTGCTTTTTGAACCACCAAATAGACTGCGCCTTTTTGCGTGAAGTCGGAAAAGAATTTCATAGATTATATAAGAACGAGGACATCAATAAAATTCTGACCATAGAATCATCGGGCATCGCAATCGGTGCGATGGTTGCTCAGGAATTCGGATGTCCTTTAGTTTTTGCAAAAAAGACTAAGACTAAAAATATAGCAGGTGACGTTTACACCACACCCGTTGAGTCTTTTACACACGGCACGACATATGACATTATCGTCTCAAAGAAATTTTTGAATCCGGGCGACAAGGTTTTGATTGTAGATGATTTTCTTGCAATCGGAAACGCTCTTAAAGGACTTATTCATCTTGTTGAGCAGAGCGGCGCAACTCTTGTCGGTTGCGGTACCGTTATAGAAAAGGGTTATCAGCACGGCGGAGATGATTTGAGGGCACAGGGTATCAGAGTAGAGTCGCTTGCAATAGTTGAGTCAATGGACGCAAAGACCGGCGAGGTCGTGTTCAGGGACTGATTGATTCAGGTTATTAGGCGCAAAGCCGATAATATAAAAAATAAAACGGAGGAAACACAAATGAAAATCACAAAAAGAGTTCTTGCTGTTATCCTTGCCGCTTTGTTTGTAGTAGCTGCATTTGCAGGCTGCTCGGCATCGGGTAAAGACGACAGCGCTAAATCAGAAGGCAAGACTGTTAAACTCGGTCTTATCACACTTCATGACGAGAATTCAACCTACGACAAGAACTTCATCGTAGCCGCTCAGGAGGCTGCCGAGAAGATGGGCGTAGAGCTTGTTCAAAAGAACAACATTGAGGAAGGTCAGGCTGCATACGACGCAGCGGCAGAACTTGTTGACGAGGGCTGCAACCTTATTCTTGCAGACAGTTTCGGTCACGAGGATTACATTATTCAGGCTGCTAAGGAATTTACAGACGTACAGTTCCTTCACGCAACAGGTACAAAGGCTCACACAGAGGGTCTTTCAAACTTCCACAACGGTTTCTCTGCTATTTATGAGGGCAGATACCTTGCAGGTGTTGCAGCAGGCGAAAAGATTAATGAAATGATTGCCCAGGGTAAGATTACTGCTGACCAGGCTAAGATGGGTTATGTAGGTGCTTACACATACGCTGAGGTTATCTCGGGTTACACTTCATTCTATCTCGGTGCAAAGAGCGTTTGTCCTTCTGTAACAATGGATGTTACATTTACAGGTTCTTGGTATGACGAGACAGCCGAGAAGGAAGCAGCTCAGAAGCTCATCCAAAACGGTGCTGTTCTTGTTTCTCAGCACGCTGACTCAATGGGTGCTCCTACTGCTTGTGAGAGCGCAGGCGTTCCTAATGTTTCATACAACGGCTCAACAGAATCCGCTTGTCCGAACACCTTTATCGTTTCTTCGAGAATCAACTGGGCTCCTTATCTTGAGCACTGCATCGAGGCTGTAAGAGACGGTAAGACAATCGAGCCGGACTGGACCGGTACTCTTTCAGACAATTCTGTACTTCTTACAGATTTCGGTCAGAAAGCAACCGCAGAAGGCACAGCAGACGCTGTTGAAAAGGCTAAGAAGGCTATCGAGGACGGCAGTGTTCATGTATTTGATGTAAATACATTCACTGTAACAGTTACAGAAGATAAGAATAAGAACGCAAAGGTAGACGCTGACGGTCACCTCACCTCTTATATGGCTGATGTTGATACAGACGCAGCTTACACTCCTGATAAAGAGGTTGTAAGCGACGGTTACTTCCATGAGTCGGAATACCGTGCCGCTCCGTACTTTGATGTTCAAATCGACGGCATCAATCTTCTTGATGTAAACTTCGGTTAATAGTCAACAAAACAGATTATTTTAACACCCGTGGCGGAGGAAACTCCGTCACGGTAAGACTATTTTAAGAGGTAATTTATGGATAATTTTGCTCTGGAATTAAAAGGGGTTACTAAGCAGTTCGGCGAAAAGGTTATAGCTAACGATAATGTCGACTTGCAGGTAAGACGAGGAGAAATCCTTGCTATCTTGGGGGAAAACGGTTCGGGCAAAACCACGCTTATGAATATGGTATCGGGTATTTATTTCCCCGATAAAGGACAGATTTTTGTAAACGGCGAAGAGGTTGTTATTAAATCTCCTAAAGACGCTTTTAAGTATAAAATCGGAATGATTCATCAGCACTTCAAACTTGTTGATGTTTTCACCGCTACGGAAAATATTATTCTCGGCATTGAGGATAAGAAAAAATATAATATCAAAGAAGCAAAGAAAGAGGTTCAAGCCATTATCGACAAGTACGGCTTTACCATGGACCTTGATAAAAAAATCTACAATATGTCTGTATCCGAAAAGCAGACGGTCGAAATTATTAAGGTGCTTTACAGAGGGGCGGATATTCTTATTTTGGACGAGCCTACCGCTGTACTTACACCGCAGGAAACAGAAAAATTATTTGATGTTCTTCGCAATATGCGTAAGGACGGTAAATCAATTATCATAATTACACATAAGCTTCACGAGGTTTTGGAAATCTCCGACAGGGTTGCCATTCTTCGTAAGGGTAAGCATGTCAGCACAATTAAGACCTCCGAGGCTGACGAGCAGATGCTTACAGAGGCTATGATGGGCTCAAAGGTTGACCTTAACATTACTCGTGAGGAGCCCAAAAATCCTAAGGAAAGACTCGATGTAGAAAACCTTACCGTTATTAAAAAGGACGGAACAAAGGCACTCGACAATGTATCCTTTAAGGCTTACGGCGGCGAAATTCTCGGTATTGCGGGAATCAGCGGCTGCGGTCAAAAGGAACTTCTTGAGTCTATCGCAGGACTTCAGACTACTACAAAAAAATCAAGCATTCTCTACAAACCGGACGATCTCGGTCCACAGCAACTTGTTGGAAAAACTCCCCGTGAGATTCGCAAACTCGGCATTGCGCTTTCGTTCGTTCCCGAGGACAGACTCGGTATGGGACTGGTCGGCAATATGGATATTGTCGATAATATGATGCTTCGCTCGTACAAGGGCGGCAAGGGTGCTTTCCTCAGCAGAAAAGAGCCCAAGCATCTTGCAGACGACATTATCTCCGACCTCGAGGTTGTTACTCCGAGTGCAAACACTCCGGTAAGACGACTTTCCGGCGGTAATGTTCAAAAGGTTCTTGTCGGCAGAGAAATCTCACTTCAGCCTAAGGTGCTTATGGTGGCTTATCCGGTCAGAGGACTTGACATTAATTCGTCTTATACTATTTATAATCTTCTGTCACAGCAAAAGGAGCACGGCACGGCGGTTATTTTCGTCGGTGAGGACTTGGATGTTCTTATCGAACTTTGTGACAGGATTATGGTTATCAATTCCGGATGTATTACCGGCACGGTTGACGGACGAAATACCACAAAGGAAGAAATCGGACTTCTTATGACTAAAACGGTAGAAAGAGAGGAAGAGAATAATGGCAAAGAATAATAATACTGTCCATGAGCCTCTTTTTCATATCGTAAAGAGGGACTCGATGCCGAAACTTAATTCGTTTCTTATCCGTATAGGCTCAATACTTTTCGCACTTATCTTTTGCGGAATTCTTACCATGGTGCTCACGGGTGAAAATCCCATCAGCGTTTATGTTACCATGTTTGAGGGTGCGTTCGGCAGCACCAGAAAGTTTTGGAAACTTATGCAAAGTCTTGCTATGCTTCTTTGCGTATCGCTTGCGCTGACCCCTGCGTTTAAGATGCGATTTTGGAATATCGGCGGCGAAGGTCAGGTGCTTATAGGCGGACTTGCAACAACTGCTTGTATGATTTTGCTCGGCGATAAAGTGCCAAACGGCCTTTTGATTCTCATTATGGTTGTTGCTTCCGTTTTGGCAGGTGCAATTTGGGCGCTTATTCCTGCCATATTTAAGGCAAAGTTTAACACAAACGAAACGCTCTTTACTCTTATGATGAATTATGTGGGTATTCAGCTTGTTTCATATTTCTGTATGTATTGGGAAAATCCCAAGGGTGCAGGAAAGATAGGTATTATAAACCGTGCAACCGAGGCGGGCTGGTTCCCGACAATCGGCGGTCAAAACTATTTGCTTAACATTATTATAGTAGCGATTATCACCGTTGCAATGTATATTTATCTCAAGTATTCAAAGCACGGCTATGAGATTGCCGTAGTCGGAGAGAGCGAAAACACCGCACGATATATCGGAATTAATGTAAATAAGGTCATTCTTCGTACAATGGCTCTTTCGGGTGCTGTTTGCGGTATCGCAGGTCTGCTTCTTGTTGGCGGCACCGACCACACTATTTCCACCTCAACTGCCGACGGCAGAGGCTTTACTGCCATTATGGTATCATGGCTCGGTAAATTTAACCCTATTTATATGATTTTTACTTCATTATTGCTCGTTTTCCTTGACGCAGGCGCAGACCAGATTTCTATGATTTTCGGTCTTAATCAAAGTTTCAGTGAAATCATCACGGGTATTATTTTATTCTTTATCATCGGCAGCGAATTCTTTATTAATTATCAACTGAAGTTTCGCAAGCGTGAAAATAAGGAGGTAAAGTAGTATGGGTACATTAATCGATTTTTTGCACAGAGCAATTCTGCAGTGCATACCGCTCCTTTTCGGCTCGACCGGTGAAATTATTACCGAAAAATCGGGTAACCTCAATTTGGGTATCCCCGGTATTATGTATATCGGCGGTATGAGCGGTGTTATCGGTGCGTTCTTTTATGAGAATTCCTTAGCCGATAAGGCTGACGCAAACGGCTTTTTGGCTGTTATCATTCCGCTTTTGACTTGTATTTTGGGTTCGCTCATTGCAGGCTGTATTTACAGCTTCCTTACCGTAACGCTCAGAGCAAATCAGAATGTTACGGGTCTTGCACTTACAACCTTCGGTACAGGTTTCGGTAACTTCTTCGGCGGCTCGCTTATTAAACTTACCGGTGCCGACGTTCCGTCTGTTGCTCTCACCACTACATCAAACTTTTTCAGAACTTCGCTTCCCTTTGCGGATAAACTCGGCTTGTTCGGAAAACTGTTTTTAAGTTACGGCTTTCTTGCATATGCCGCAATTATTATTGCAATTCTTGCTTCGTGGTTCCTTAATAAGACAAGAGCGGGACTTCACCTCAGAGCAGTCGGCGAAAATCCCGCAACCGCAGATGCCGCAGGTATTAATGTAGAAAAAACAAAGTACCTTGCAACCGGTATCGGTTCGATTATCGCAGGCCTCGGCGGACTCTATTATGTAATGGATTACGCAAACGGCGTGTGGTCAAACGACGGTTTCGGCGACAGAGGCTGGCTTGCAATCGCACTCGTTATCTTTGCGATTTGGAGACCGAACCTCAGTATTCTCGGCTCTATCGCATTCGGCGGACTTTATATTGTGTATCTTTATGTTCCGGGTGCGCTTCGTACGCAGGAATTGTATAAGATGATTCCTTATATAGTTACCATTATTGTTCTTGTTATGGTCAGCGTTCGTAAGAAAAAAGAAAACCAAGGCCCGGCGGCTCTCGGTCTTTCATACTTCAGAGAGGAAAGATAGTTTAATATTATGGCAAATCTTGATAACGATATTAAAGAGGTACTTGTTACCAAGGACGAATTACAAAAAATTAACGAGCGAATCGGTGCTCAGATAACTAAAGATTTTGAGGGAAAGAATCTTCTTGTTGTGGGAATTCTTAAAGGCTCGCTCTATTTTATGGCAGACATTACACGCTATATCGACCTGCCGCTTAAACTTGATTTTCTTGCAGTTTCTTCTTATGGCTCGGGCACAACTTCAACAGGAAGCGTAAAGATAGTTAAGGATATTGATATTGACCTTACAGGCTATGATGTTTTGCTCGTTGAGGATATTCTTGACTCGGGCAGAACCCTCAGCTATGTCAGAAAAATGCTCTCCGCCAGAGGCGCAAACAGCATTTCAATAGTAACTCTTCTTGATAAGCCGGAACGAAGGGTTGTCGATTTGACTCCCGATTATGTCGGCTGTGATGTTCCCGATGAATTTGTTGTGGGCTACGGTCTTGATTATGACCAGCAGTACCGCAACATACCGTATATCGGAGCGTTAAAGCGAGAAATATACGAATAAAATCGGATTGCCGTAAACATTGAGTTTGCGGCAATTTTTTTATTTTTCTAGTAAATGATAACCATAGTTACTTTTTCGGCACGACTTTTCAGGGCGAGTAATTGTTTTATCTCTTGACAAATTTTGCAATTTGTTTTACATTATGATTGATGTAAGAGAAAAGAGGATATAATATGAATATAAATCCTACCGCTTTGTTTAAGTTTAAGGAAATGGCGGACGGTTTTAATTCCCGCCACCCAAAACTTTCTATGTTTTTCAAGGACGCAGGAAATAAAATTGAACCGGGTGCAGTGCTTGAACTGTCGGTTACCGATGTAAACGGCGAGAAAATCCGCACTAATTTCAGAGTTGCTCCTGAGGATAAGGAATTGCTCGATACACTTGGTGCTATGCTTAAAAGATAAGGAGTGACAGATATGGTAACAGAACTTACGAGAGAAAATTTTGATGACGAGGTGCTTGCTTACGATGGCAGGGTGCTTGTGGATTTTTGGGCGGAATGGTGCGGCCCGTGTATGATGCTTTCTCCTATTGTCGAGGAGGTAAGCGACGAGATTGACGATGTGAAATTCTGCTCGGTTAACTGTGATGTCGCACGAGAGATTGCGCTCGATTTCAACATTATGACGATACCGAATTTGCTCCTTTTTGAAAACGGCGAGTTGATTAATCAGTCTGTCGGCTATATCGAAAAGGACGAACTCATCGCCTTTGTTAATTCAAAGAAATAAATAAATCCCTGTCCGTTATAATAATGGGCAGGGATTTTCTTGACACAAATATATGATTTTTGTATAATTATAGCGGATAAGGAGAACTACCAAAAACGGTAGGCGGTTAATAATGCCCTCGGTTGGGGGTGTTGCCCATGGAACAATTTGCGTATATTATTCTTGTATTGATATTTGCAACCGGTTACATACTGGCACTTAAAAAGAAATAACCGCCCAAAGCCTCGAAACTAGAGCGGTTATTTCATTAACATATTTATCTAGATGAGGGCTAACCGTCTATCGGCAAGCTCCTTATCTGTTTTCATTATATAGGTTTATTCAAAAGATGTCAAGTTTTGAATAAACTTTTATTTTTTATTCTTCATTCTTTTTGCGGCGGCGGTTACAAAGCCTCTAAACAGCGGATGCGGCTTGTTAGGTCTTGACTTAAATTCCGGATGGAATTGACATGCAACAAACCATGGGTGGTCGGGCAGTTCAATCATTTCCACTATATGATTGTCGGGGCTTGTTCCGGCAAATATCATACCGCCCTGCAAAAGGCTGTCTCTGTAATCATTGTTGACCTCGTATCTGTGACGGTGACGCTCAAAAATTTCTTTTTCTCCGTAAAGCTGATATGACTTTGATTTTTCATTAAGAACACAGGGATATTGTCCGAGTCTGAGCGTTCCGCCGAGGTCGGATATATTTTTCTTTTCGGGAAGAATGTCGATGAGCGGAAACGGAGTTTCGGGATTTATCTCTGCCGAGTTTGCACCCTGCATGTTGAGTACATTTCTTGCAAATTCGATAATTGCAATTTGCATACCCAGGCAAATTCCGAGGTACGGAATACCGTGAGTTCTTGCATAGTTAGCGGCGAGAATCTTGCCCTCTATTCCTCTGCTGCCGAAGCCGCCAGGAACAAGTATGCCGTCCATATCGCCGAGAATTTCGTCGAGGTTTGCATCGTCTGCTTCAAGGCTTTCGCTGTCTATCCAATGAATGTCTACGGCGCTCATAGTGGAAATTCCGCCGTGCTTTAACGCCTCGTTTACGCTGATGTAACTGTCGTGGAGTTCAACGTATTTTCCCACCAGTGCGATTTTAACCGTCTGTTTTGGGTTTCTGAGCGCATAGAGCATTTCCTCCCAGTCGCTCAAATCCTGATTAGGTGCGTCAATGCCGAGTTTTTTCATAACTACTTCGTCCATTTTCTGCTCTTTGAGCATCATCGGTACGGCGTAGAGAATGTCGCAGTTATTGTTTTCGATTACACATTCTTTGCTTACATTGCAGAAGAGTGCGATTTTGTTCTTAATATCGTCGGTCAGCGGGTGCTCTGTTCTGCATACGATAATGTCCGGCTGAATGCCCAAGGCGAGCATTTCTTTAACCGAATGCTGGGTCGGCTTGCTTTTAAGTTCGTCCGATGCCGCAAGATACGGTACGAGTGTAACATGGATAAATACGCAGTTTTCTCTGCCGTATTCTACCGCAAACTGACGGATTGCCTCAAGAAACGGCTGGCTTTCTATATCGCCGATTGTGCCGCCGATTTCAACAAGGCATACATCGGCACCTGTTTCGGCGTTTCGTGAAATATATCTTTTTATCTCATTTGTTACATGAGGAATGATTTGTATTGTCTGACCGCCGTAAACGCCCTTACGCTCATCGGAAATTACCTTCCAGTAAACTCTGCCCGAGGTGAGGTTAGAGTTTTGTGACAGGCTCTCGTCTATAAATCTTTCGTAGTGTCCGAGGTCGAGGTCGGTTTCCGCTCCGTCGTCGGTAACAAAAACTTCGCCGTGCTGAACGGGATTCATTGTGCCCGGGTCAACGTTGAGATAAGGGTCGAGCTTTTGTGCCGTTACCTTTAAGCCTCTTGATTTGAGCAGTCTGCCCAAGGATGCCGCAGTTATTCCTTTTCCCAGACCGGAGACAACGCCGCCGGTGATGAATATGTATTTTTGTTTACTCATAATTTGTCCTCCCCGATAATTATTAAGTCAAAAATAAAATGATAAAAAACAGAAAAGACAGTTGTACCGCTCAAATGGAGTCGTACAACCGTCTGTACTTAATTATTATAAACCTCGTTTTGTCATAAATCAATACCTTTTTGAAAATTTTTTCAGATACAGAATTTATGCGAGCCTATGGTTTTTATTACCGTTCTTGAGTGCATAAAAGAGTCATTTGTTTTTGCGGGGTTAAAATAGTAGATTGCGCCGCCCGACGGGTCCCATCCGTTGAGTGCGTCCCTTGCTGCACGCTTTGACGATTCTGCCACCGCCTGATACCAGTTTGAATCGTTTACGCAGGAAAACGCCCCCTTTTGGTACACCACTCCCGAGAGTGAATCGGGAAAACTCGGATGCGCCACTCTGTTGAGTATTACCGCACCTACTGCCACCTGTCCTTCGTAACTTTCGCCTCTTGCCTCTGCCGATATTACTTTGGCGAGCAGTTCAATATCCGCATCCGAATACGAGCCCGATCCGCCGCCTGACGACGAGTTTCCGAGCCCCAAATAAAGCAGGGTGGTTTTTCCGCATATGCCGTCGGCAGTCAAGCCGCAGTTTTTTTGAAAAGAGATGACTGCGGACTTTGTTTTTGAACCGTATATTCCGTCTATTTCACCCTTGTAGTATCCCAGTTCTTTGAGTTTTTTCTGAATGCTCTTTACCTCGTTCCCCGTCGAGCCTTGTCGGGAGATGGCGTAGACGCTTTCTTCTTTTATAAAATTGTCATAAATTTCGTACCCTGCAAAGCACATGGCGCATATTACGCCGAGCGCAACCAAAATTGCGGTCATATTTTTGCCTATTCTTTTAAGCATAATTTACACCTCGTTATAAAATAAAATCGTTTATTATAAAGCAAAGAGCGCATCCCGCCAGTGCGCCCAAGCCTGACATGGCAATAAAGGAGAATATTTTTTCTTTTGTTATTTTGCTTTTCGGCGGCTTCAGTGCGGTATTACAGCTGATTTTTTCCGCTTCTTCTTTCAGTTTTTCGCTGTCCCTGACTGGTGATGACGAACGAACGAAGAATATTATTTTTTCAAAATACGGAGACTCCGTGTTTGTCACCTCTAAAATTTGTTTGTTGACTCCTTTTAGCATTGTTATTTTCCTTCCGAATGTTAAAATTTTGCTTTTTAATTATACAAATAGTGTTAGATAAAAGCAGGAAATTTATTCATTTACGATGTGATAATTTTTGTTGAAAATTATATAAAATTAACGCTTGACACAGACTTATTATAACCAAATGTAATATCTCTATCGAATTGATAAATGTGGAAAACTCGGTGGAAAATGTGCAAAACTTTGCCCCAAATGGCTATATTTACTATGTTTTCTATGTTGAAAACTTAAAATATGCCGATGTTTCAACATTTTACACATAGTTTTCAACAAATTACAAAATTAAATTTTTTTGTATAATTTGCTATATTTTACTTTCAGTCTTGACAAAAAAATGCTATAATCGATTTATTACAAACAGTGAAATTCGGAGCCATAAAAAATGAATTTTGAGACAGCGGACAATAATATAATTGTAAGGGGCATTAAATGCCTCGACCTTGACTTGACTCTCGACTGCGGACAGGCATTTAGGTGGGAGAGACAGGATGACGGCTCGTACAAGGGCGTTGCAATGAATCACTTTCTGCATATAGAAAAATCGGGTGATGACCTTATTTTTTATAATACAAGCGAAAAAGTTTTCAATGAAGTGTGGCGAGGCTACTTCGACCTTGATAAGGATTACGATAAAATCTGCGAGCGACTGAAAAACGACAACTTGCTTTCCTCTGCCATTGACGAATATTACGGCATAAGAATACTTAATCAGGACAGTTGGGAGGCACTCGTGTCTTTCGTCATTAGCCAGCAGAATAACATAAAGAGAATAAAACTGATTATTTCCCGACTTTGCAAAACATACGGCGAGAAACTGTGTGACGGTTGGTATTCATTTCCGTCTGCCGAAACTTTGTCAAAACTCGGCACAGAAGATTTTGAGGCACTCGGGCTCGGCTATCGTGCAAAATATTTACACCGCCTTGCAAGAGATGTGCAAAGCGGCGAAATCGATTTGGACTATATTAAATCACTGCCGATGAATGAGGCGAAAAAAGAATTGCTGAAAATTTACGGAGTCGGCGAGAAGGTGGCAAACTGCGTTTTGCTTTTCGGTATGCAGTTTTATGAGTGCTGTCCTATTGACGTCTGGATGAAGAGGGTTATGGACTATTATCCAAACGGCTTACCTGATTGTTTTAAGGGAATAGAGGGTATAGCCCAGCAGTATCTTTTCCATTGGGCAAGAAATAATTTGTGAGGATTAAAAATGCAAAGATTGTTTTTAGATGAAATATCGGGCGAGGAGGTTATTCTCGATGCAGAGCAGTCACGCCATATTGCAAAATCGCTTAGAATGAGAGTCGGCGATATGCTTATGCTCTGCGACGGAGAGGGCAACGATTACGGCAGTATTATCGAGGAGATTACAAAGGAGTCGGTTCGGCTGAAAATTTGCTATAAGCAGGCAAGCGAGCAGGAACCCGACTGTCGTGTTACGATTTATCAGGGCGTGCCAAAAGGCAGTAAATTCGAGGATATTATCCAAAAATGCGTTGAACTCGGAGTGACGAGAATTGTTCCGACTCTGACGAAAAGATGCGTCTCCCGTCCCGATGAAAAATCGGGAGCAAAGAAGAATGTGCGATATAATAAGATTGCACTTGAGGCGGCACAGCAAAGCGGCAGAGGAATTGTACCCGAAATTGCAGAGATGAAAACGCTTGTTCAGGCGGTAGCAGAGGATGACAGCGAGATTAAAATTGTTTTTTACGAGGGCGGCGGCGCACCGCTTCGTGATATAATTAATTCGGATGTAAAAAGCGTTTCGGTATATATCGGTCCCGAGGGCGGATTTGAAGCGGATGAGGTTGAATTGATTGAAAAATCGGGCGGCGTTCGTGCAACTCTCGGAAAACGAATTTTGCGTACCCAAACCGCACCTGTCGCCGCATTAACGGCAATAATGCTTTTGACTGATAATTTGGAGTGATATATAGGTATAACCGTAGGGGCGAACACAGTTGCCTTTGCAATATTCTTGACACAAATATATAAATAACATATAATAATTTCGGACAAAGGAAACTGTCGAAAAACGGTAGGCGGTTAGCCCTCATTTATCAGAGGGTTATGCCCTCTAATAATGATTAGGGGGTGATGCTATGGAATACCTTGTATTATTTGCAATCATTCTTATTGCAGCTACAGGCTACATATTAAGCATAAAAAAATAACCGCCCTACAGCCCGCTAAAGTGTAGAGTGGTTATTTAATCACATATGACATCGGACTAACCGTCTATCCGATAAGCCCTTTGTTCATTTTCATTATACATTCATCTGTTTATTTTGTCAATATATATACTTGACAACAAATATAATTTGGTGTATATTGATTTTACAAAATATTTCGGGGCGAGGTGAAATTCCTCACCGGTGGTACAGTCCACGACCTGCCGAAAGGCGGCTGACTCGGTGAAATTCCGAGACCGACGGTTAAAGTCCGGATAAGAGAAATCATATTTGTAATTTGCGATTTATCGCAAACTATGACTGTTCGCCCTAATGCCTTTGCGTTAGGGTTTTCTCTTTGTCGTCCCCACGGCAGAAAGGGAATTATTATGTCAGAAAAAAAGAAATCAACCTCTTACAAAACGCATTTGATTGTCGGATGCGGAGTGCTTGCCGCTGCGGCAACCGCCTTGCAGTATTTGGAGATTCCGTCACCGGTGAACTTTATTGCGCTTGATTTTTCGGATTTGCCTGCGCTTCTCGGTGCGTTTGCTTACGGTCCGATAGCGGGTGTGCTTATAGAGCTTGTTAAGAATTTAATCCACCTTGCAGTCAGCAAAAGCGGATATGTCGGCGAGTTGTCGAACTTCATTCTCGGCTCTGTTTTCACCCTTACGGCAGGATTGATTTATAAAAAGAAAAAGACGAAGAAAAGCGCTATTTTAGGCGGTATCATAGGTGCGTTGATTATGGCTGTTGTCAGCTATCCGTCAAACCTCTTTGTTGTTTATCCGTTTTATTATAACTTTATGCCGAAAGAAGCGGTGCTCGGGGTTTATCAGGCACTCTTTAAGGTAAACAGCATTGAGATGGCGATTTTGATTTATAATGTGCCGTTTACATTTATCAAGGGCTTAATCAGCGTTGCCGTATCGGCGTTGATTTATAAGCCGCTCAGACCGTTCCTAAAAGGAAAGAACAAAAAGTAAACCGAAAACCCGATAATAAATTTTTTATACTTATCTTATATTTATCTATTGAAAAGTTCCTCTCCATACTTTATAATAGATAAGTACAGACGGATGTTTTGTGCATCCGTCTTTTCTTTTTATTACGGAAAGAGGGATAAGAATGTATAAAATCGGCTTTGACAACGACAAGTATTTGTCTATGCAGTCCGAAAGAATTAAGGAGCGTATAGCGGAATTCGGTGGAAAATTGTATTTGGAATTCGGCGGAAAGTTGTTTGACGATTATCACGCAAGCAGAGTATTGCCCGGATTTTTACCCGACAGCAAACTTCAAATGCTTCTTCAACTAAAGGACAAGGCTGAAATTGTTGTCGTAATAAGCGCAGAGGATATAGAAAAAAATAAAATCAGAGGCGACCTTGGAATTACATATGATGTTGATGTGTTCAGACTTATTAAGGCGTTTGAGGAAAGGGGACTCTTTGTCGGCAGTGTTTGCCTTACAAAATATACCTCTACGCCTAAGGTAAAGGCTTTTGAGGAAAAATTAAAAAATGCAAATATTAAGGCTTATCATCATTATTTAATCGACGGCTACCCGAATAATATTTCTAAGATTGTGTCCGACGAAGGCTACGGTAAGAATGATTACATTGAGACAGAGAGAGAACTCGTTATAATTACCGCTCCGGGTCCGGGCAGCGGAAAGATGGCTACCTGCCTTTCCCAACTTTATCACGAGAATAAGAGAGGAATTAAGGCGGGTTACGCTAAGTTTGAGACATTCCCGATTTGGAACATTCCGCTTAACCATCCCGTTAATATTGCATACGAGGCGGCAACTGCCGACCTTAACGATGTTAATATGATAGACCCGTGGCATCTTGAGGCTTACGGTGAAACCACGGTTAATTACAATCGTGATGTGGAAATCTTCCCTGTTCTTAAAGCGACTTTTGATAAAATTTACGGCAAGTGCCCTTATAAATCGCCTACCGATATGGGCGTAAATATGGCAGGAAATTGTATATTTGACGACGAGGCTGTCTCAAATGCATCAAAGGACGAGATTATTCGCCGTTACTTTACCGCAAAGCGCAACAAAAAGCATGGAGCAAAGAACGATAACGAAATTTACAAACTTGAACTTTTGCTCAATAACGCAGGTATAACATCGGCAGACAGAAAATGCGTTGCCGCCGCTGAGAATTTGGCACATGAGACCGATGCTCCTGCCGCAGCGATTGAACTTGCGGACGGCAGACTCATTACCGGTAAGACTTCCGTTCTTATGGGCTGTGCGAGTGCGTCTATGCTTAATGCACTTAAGGCGTTGGCAGGAATTGAGGACATTACGCTTATTGACCCCGAGGTTATTAAACCTATTGAGGATTTGAAAACCCAGCATCTCGGCGCAAACAATCCTCAGCTTCATATTAACGAGATTTTGATTGCGCTTTCAATTTCTGCCGTTACGGACAAAAACGCAGGGCTTGCCCTTAAACAACTCGATAATCTTAAGCACAGCGAAATGCATTGCTCCGTAATGCTCTCCGAGGTGGATGAAAAGGTTATTAAAGAGTTGGGCATTCGTCTGACCTGTAATGACAGGTAATAAAGGTTTGTATTTGAATTAATAAAATTTATCGTAGGGGCGAACTGTGTTCGCCCCTTTTTTGCACTGCTTCTTAAAGAGCGTTCCTGCTATCGGGTGTTTATTGATTTTAGCCAATAAACGGATAATTTTTTTGTTTAGTTTGGAAATAGAACGGCGGATATTATAATGCTATAATTTTATTATATACATTATAATAACGAATGGATTTGAGATTATGAGTTATTTACCATGCGAATTTTGCTGTCTTGTGCGAGAAAATAATGATGTCACCGACGTATTGAAAGCCGCCGCAGATGACCATTTGGCTGCGGTTGCACTCGTCGGAGCTGAGGGAAACAGTGACATTCTTCCGACTGTTCGCACCGAGATTTTTCGTTTTGACGGTTGCGGAGTTACGGCACTCGGCGCTCACGCAACGCTTGACGGTACGGCAAATGCCGATGAAACGGTTTCGGCGATTAAGGCGTACGGCGGAGTTGCAGGCGTTTTTCTTTGCGACGGAGACGGGGAGCAGGCTGTAAGAAACTGGAGAAATGTTGATTTTCTCCGGATTTGGCAAGGTGCTTTTTCGTTTTATAATACTTATAACGATAAAGCGTTTGCGTTGTGGAATTCACTGCTTGATAAAGGGTATCACATTGCGTGCACCTATGCCCGTGATACTGATGACGAGCCCGACACGGACGCTCACTACGGCTGTACCTATGTGGATATAGACGGCGAGGTGAGCGAGCAGAGCGTGCTTCGTGGTGTTCGTATGGGAAAAACCGTTGCTTCGACCGGAGCAAAATTTTTCTTCAGAGTGCACCAAAAGGGCAATACATACTCTATCGGTGAAACCATGAAAAAGGGTAATGCCGTTTTCAGCTTCTTTACCGACCTTCATTCACGAGAAAAGAATGCAGGCAAAGAGGAAGTAGAATATAAGATTATTAAGGTTATCACAAACGGCGGCGAGGAGGCTTTAATCGCCGATGCAAAGGAAAGACATATTTATCTTAACCTGAAGAAAAATCATTGGTACCGTGCGGAACTTTGGGGCACGGTTGACGGAGTGAATAAAATCTTAGCCGTCACCTCTCCGATATATACAGCATAAACATAAAATAATTTGGCATTTTTCTGTTTGGCTATGTCACATTATATGGTTGATTTTTAATAGAAAATATTGTATAATAATAGTAGATAAATAGCACTTATAAAAGGAGTGTGACGATATGCCTACTATTAAAGATGCACTTGATATTATCAACAAATTGACTGCCGCAGAGCAGGAAAGTCTTAAAACTATGCTTTTAAGTCCTGCTTTTGTCAAAACTTTAGATATTGAAGAATTTGTAACAAAAGAAAGATTTTCTAATGGTCGTGTATGTCCTTTATGTGGATGTATTCATGTAGTTCGCAATGGTCACAGAAAAGACGGGACACAGAGATATATTTGCAATGATTGTGGCAAGTCCTTTGTAATTGCTACTAACTCTATCGTATCCGGTACAAGGAAAGAACTCGCCGTATGGGAAAAGTACATTGACTGTATGATGAACGGTCTTTCTATTCGTAAGACTGCTGTTGCTTGTGGTATCCATAGAAATACGGCATTCATTTGGAGACATAAGATTTTAGATGCACTCCGGAATATGGCAGATGAAGTTAAACTTGATGGAATTATTGAGGCTGACGAAACTTTTTTCGCAATCTCGTATAAGGAAAATCATAGTAAGAGTAAGTTTTTCACTATGCCTCGTAAAGCACATAAGCGAGGACATTCCACACATATCAGAGGCTTGTCAAAAGAAAAGGTATGTGTTCCTTGTGCGGTAAACAGGAATGGATTGTCAATCTCAAAGATTACAAATACAGGTAGAGTATCTACAACATTCAGCATATCAACAGTTACCATAGCCGGTTAAAGCGTTTTATGAGAGGTTTTAACGGTGTTTCGACTAAATACCTTAACAACTATCTTGTATGGAATAATCTTGTAAACTATGCCAAAGAAAGCGACACGGAGAAAAGGAACATCTTCTTGACTTTCGTAATGGCAACATTGAAATCTGTGAAATGCAGAGATTTAACAAATAGACCGGCAGTTCCACCGGTTGCCTAATTTGAATCTGAAGAGGTAGTGATTATGAAAAGATTGATAGCAATGATTCTTTGTCTTTTATTTGTTATATCTTTAGCTGGTTGTGGAAAAGGAAATACAAAAAATTTAGTTATTGATTATGGGACATCATCTATATACACAAAAGATGACATGGATGAAGCTATTGATGTTATAAAGAAACAATTTAGTTCTTTTGAGGGGTGTGAATTGCACAGCCTATCTTATACATCTGATGATGCGTGCAATAATGAGGATAATATTGCCTGGATGAATGAATTGGAGGAAGCAAACGACAATAAAGAGAGTTTCACACAATGTATTTCGTTTGATAGTAGTTTCAGGTCACCTAAAAATGGAGGTGGAGCGTGGAACGCTAATGAAGAATACACATGGTCATGGTGGTTGGCGCGTAGCGAAGGCGGAACATGGAAATTAATGACTTGGGGATATTAACGGTCGGTTCCTAAGTAACAAATTTCAGTTTGTAGGGATAAAAATAAGGAGAGCGATTTGCTCTCCTTCTAAAAACCGCTATTATCAACTAATTGTTGTGACATAGCCTTCTGTTTTAAGTCGATTAAAACACAGCATAAATATTTTTTATACTTATTACAAAATTACTTAAAACTTTCTATTGTAAAGACTGTCCGCCTTGTTGACTTTAGCACTTTTATGTGCTAAACTGAAAACAATCTAAACAGAAATGTTAATTTCAGGAGGACAGGAACTATGAATAAATTAGTTAAAAAGATTGCCGCCGTTGCACTCAGTGTAGTAATGGTCGGCGGTGCGTTTGCAGGTTGCAGTGCATCGAACGACGGTGCAAAGGCAGACAAGAAATCCTTTAAGGTCGGCATTTGCCAACTTGTTACACATGACGCACTTGACGCCGCAACAAAGGGCTTTGAGGATAAGTTGACCGAACTCGGCGAGGCTAACGGCGTAACATTTGAGTTTGATTACCAGAACGCATCGGGCGATTCAACAAACTGCACAACTATCGCAAATAAGTTTGTTTCTTCAAATTATGATTTGATTTTGGCTAATGCTACCGCACCGCTTCAGGCATGTGCAACAGCTACCGCCGCATCAAAGATTCCGGTTATAGGTACATCTGTTACCGATTACGGCACGGCTCTTGATATTCAGATGGACCCGACCGGCACAACAGGCATTAATGTTACAGGTACATGCGACCTTGCTCCGCTTGACAAGCAGGCACAGCAGATTCTCGACCTCTTCCCGAACACAAAGAAGGTCGGCGCTATCTACTGCTCGGCAGAGGCTAACTCAAAGTATCAGGTTGATGGCATTAAGTCCGCACTTGCAGAAAAGGGCGTTGACTGCGAATTCTATGCATTCTCCGACTCAAATGATATTTCCGCAGTTGCAAAGAAGGCTGCTGCCGAATCCGATGTAATTTATATTCCGACAGATAATACGGCAGCATCTAACGGTGCGGTTATTGACTCCGCTTGCACAGAGGCTAATGTTCCTATTATCGCAGGTGAGGAAGGTATCTTCAATAATACCAAAGCCGTATCAACTCTTTCAATCAGTTACTACTCAATCGGTCAAAAGGCAGGCGAAATGGCTTACGACATTCTCGTAAACGGCAAGGACCCTGCAACAATGAACATTGCACAGACCAATGAACTCACATACTATTACAATGCAGATCAGGCTACTAAGTTCTCTGCAAATATTCCTGACGGCTATCAGGCATATGAGGCAAAGGCTGAGTAATAATTCTTTGTTCGACGGATTGCATAATCTTTGAAATTAATTAAGAGCAATGAGCTAAAACTCGTTGCTCTTTTGGTTGCTTTCGGCAGGTTGATTTTATCTGTCTAAATAAGCGATTTTATATATGAAATGAGGTAAATTTATGAGTGGATTTATAAACGCATTGCCCGGTGCAATCGGGCAGGGACTTATATGGGGCATAATGGCTATCGGTGTGTATATCACCTTCAGAGTTCTTGATTTTGCCGATCTTACCGTTGACGGAACGCTGGCAACGGGCGGCGCAACTCTCGTTATGACTATGATGGCAGGCTGTAATGTTTATGTTGCACTGTTACTTGCATTTTTGGCAGGTTGTCTTGCAGGACTTGTGACCGGCGTGTTGAATACGGTTTTAGGTATTCCTCCCATTCTTGCAGGTATATTGACCCAACTTGCACTGTATTCGATTAACCTCAGAATATTGGGCAAGGCAAATCAGCCGCTTTCCGCATACAATTATCACCTTATCGCATCTATGACAAAACTCAGCAGTGCACTGATTGTCGTTGCGATATTCGTAGTTGCCATTATCGGAATACTTTATTGGTTTTTCGGTACGGAAATCGGACACGCTATCCGTGCCACGGGTACTAATATGAATATGGCTCGTGCAAACGGTATTAATATCAATGTGTCAAAGATTATTGCCCTTGTTCTTTCTAACGGACTGGTTGCTCTTTCGGGCGCACTCCTTTCACAGTATCAGGGCTATGCCGATATTAATATGGGCAGAGGTGCAATCGTAATCGGCCTTGCCGCAGTAATTATCGGCGAAGTAATTTTCGGCAAAATATTTAAGAATTTTGCTCTTAAACTTCTTTCCGTTGCAATCGGCGGAATAATTTATTATATCGTAATGCAGTTTGTAATCAGCCTCGGTCTTAATACCGATGACCTTAAACTTTTGACTGCCGCTGTTGTTGCGATTTTCCTCGGTATTCCGTATCTTCGTGCACGCTATGCCGAAACTCATGTAAAAGCCGTAAAGGAGGTAAAGTGATATGTTGCAAATTAAGAATGTTCATAAAACCTTTAACCCCGGCACAATTAACGAAAAGAAAGCGCTTAACGGTATCGACCTTGAACTTAACGAGGGCGATTTCGTAACCGTCATCGGCGGTAACGGAGCAGGTAAATCCACTATGCTTAATATGATTGCGGGCGTTTATCCCGTTGATTGCGGAAGCATCGTAATTGACGGAATTGATGTTACCAAACTTCCCGAGCATAAAAGAGCAAAGTATATCGGCAGAGTTTTCCAGGACCCGATGAACGGCACTGCCGCAAATATGCAGATTATCGAAAATCTTGCGCTTGCTTCACGCAGAGGCGCACACAGAGGACTCGGCCCCGGCGTAAAGCATAAGGAAAAAGAGCATTATCAGGAACTTTTGAAATCTCTTGATTTGGGACTTGAGGACAGACTTACCTCTAAGGTCGGACTTCTTTCGGGCGGTCAGAGACAGGCGATAACCTTGCTTATGGCAACTATGTGCAAGCCGAAACTATTGCTTCTTGACGAGCACACTGCCGCACTCGACCCAAAGACGGCGAAAAAAGTGCTTGACCTTACAGAAAAAATTGTTGCTGAAAATAACCTTACAACGATTATGATTACTCATAATATGAAAGACGCTATCGCAATCGGCAACAGACTGATTATGATGAACGACGGAAAGATTATTTATGATGTGGAGGGCGACGAAAAGAAAGCGCTCACCACCGCAGACCTGCTCGCTAAGTTCAAACTCACTTCCGGTGAAGAACTCGACGACGATAAGATTCTTTTGTCGGAATAATTTTAATATTATTTGTTTAGTCTGAATTACAACATTGTTTTTAACGCTTCCTTTTTATGCCTCCATTTTTAATGGAGGCATGAGATTTTAGGGAGGCGTAAGATTTTTATAGCGAAAGGATATAGTTATGCTTCCAAATGACCCGATTATTTTGCTCAGCGTGGTTAATACAAAACTGCGTGACTGCTATTCCTCTTTAGACGCTCTTTGCGACGATTTGGGCGAAAGCAGAGAGGAAATTGAATCAAAACTTAAAGCTGTCGGCTTTGAGTATGACGAGGCGAGTAATTCTTTTAAGTAAAAATGCTTGACAGATTGTCGCATCGCTGTTATAATAACAAGGCTTGTAAAATGTCTTATTACAAGTGAAATATCCTTGCGCAAGGAGATATTGCGCCAAAGTCCAAAAGGAGGTGCTGAAGAATGGCATTAAAAGACTATGAAATCGTAATGGTTTACTCTCTTTCTAAGGGTGAGGAGGCTGTTGCTTCTCTTCAGAAGAAGTTTACAGACCTTATTGCTAAGAATGGCACTCTCGGCGAAGTAGAGGAATGGGGCAAGAAAAAGCTTGCTTATCCGATTAACTACGAAACCGAAGGCTTCTATACTCTTATCAATTTCTCGTCTGAGGAATCATTCCCTGCTGAGCTTGACCGTGTAATTAATATTACAGACGGCGTGCTTCGTTCTCTCATCGTCGCAAAAGGCGAATAATTAAGGAGGCAGCGCTATGATTAATATGGTTGCACTCATGGGCAGACTTACCTATGAGCCCGAGCTTCGTAAAACACCGAGTGATGTGTCGGTACTTCGCTTCCAAGTTGCATGCGATAGGTCATATCAGCGTGCAGGCGCAGAGCGTCAGGCAGACTTCATTGACTGTGTTGCATGGAGACAGACAGCGGAATTTATTTCACGCTATTTCCATAAGGGAAGTATGATTGCGGTAGAAGGAACTATCCAGACCAGCAATTATACAGACAAGAACGGTAATAACAGAAAGCAGATAGAGGTACTTGCAAATAATGTATCTTTTTGCGGTTCAAAGAGCGAAAGCGGCAACGCTGCCCCGACAGGTGGATATAACGAACCTGCTCCCAGCTATGCCAGCGCAGATAACAGCGACTTTGAAGAAATCGTTGATGATGACGACGATTTACCGTTCTAACTAATTATTTAAGGAGGAAACCAAAATGGCATATAATGCAAAGGGCCCGAGAAAGAGCCGCAGAAAAGTTTGTCAGTTTTGTGTAGATAAGGCTGAAAGCATTGATTATAAGGACACTACAAAGCTCAAGAAGTTCATCTCTGAGCGTTCAAAGATCCTTCCTCGCCGTGTAACAGGCACATGTGCTAAGCACCAGAGAATGCTTACAACAGCTATCAAGAGAGCAAGACACCTTGCGCTCTTACCTTACACATCGGATTGATTGTAAACAAAAGCCACTCACACGAGTGGCTTTTTTTCTTTGCATTTTATCGTCGGGTTTATTAAGGGAACAAGTGTATTTCAAGCCTCCCTTATCAGGAGAGACGAACACTTTAGCACTTAAAAGCGATAAAAAATTTTTGAAGAAATATTGAAAAAACTATTGACAAAGTAAAAATGTAATGATATGATGAACTCAAGTTAAAACCGATGAGAAAGAGTAAGTAAGTTTTTTACCGCTTTTCAGAGAGTCGCCGACGGTGGGAGTGCGACAGGTAAGGGAAAAACCGAATGGGCTTTTGAGGGCGAACCGAAGTTACAGTAGGTGAGACGGAGACGACGCTTCGTTAAAAAGAGTCTGCGCATGACAGTGCGTGCAGAGTGGATGCAGATATTGCATCAAGCAGGGTGGCACCGCAGGAGATTGAATTATCGCTCTTGTCCCGGCAGAAATGTCAGGACAGGGGTTTTTTATTTTACCGAATTACCAAAAGGAGATTTGCGGCAATGATATTTAATTCAAAACGATGGCGTAGTTGATTGAAAATAAAACTTTATTAAGCAAAAACATCAATCACTATTTAATTTTGAAAGGACAATTTATCATGAAAAACATTAAAAAAATTATCGCAGTTATTTCGGCAATAGCAATCATCTTTTCTTTTGCGGCTTGTGCAAAGAATGCAAAGAACAGTGACACATCGGCAGATGTAAAGACATATAAAATCGGCATTTGCAACTATGTTGATGATGCTTCGCTTAATCAAATTGTAGAGAACATTCAGTCACAACTTGATAAGGCTGCTACCGAAAACAATGTTAAATTCGACGTAACCGTTCAGAACTGTAATGCAGACGCAAGCGTTATGAACCAGATTATTTCAAATTATATTTCAACTCCCGTTGACCTTATGGTCGGCGTAGCAACACCGGTTGCCGTAGCTATGCAGGCAGCAACAGAGGATAGTAAAATTCCGGTTGTATTTGCGGCGGTTTCCGACCCCGTAGGCGCAGGCCTTGTAGCAGACAAGGATGCTCCCGGTGCAAATGTAACAGGCACTTCGGATTACCTTAACACAGACGCAATTATGGATTTAATCCTTGCAAATAAGGCTGACACAAAAAATGTCGCTCTCCTTTATGATATGGGTCAGGACTCCTCGAAGACTCCTATTGAAAATGCAAAGAAGTATCTTGACGCTAAAGGCATTTCTTATAAGGAATATACAGGCACAAACGTAACAGAGGTTCAGCAGGCAGTTGCAACTATCATTAAGGACGGAGCAGACGCTGTATTCACTCCGACCGATAACACAATTATGACAGCAGAACTTTCGTTTTACGAAGACCTTGCAAAGGCAGGAATCCCTCACTACACAGGCGCCGATTCATTCGCACTCAACGGTGCGTTCCTCGGTTACGGCGTTGATTACGCAGCACTCGGTCAGCAGACAGCAGATATGATTGCGGATATTCTCGTAAACGGCAAGGATGTTGCCACATATCCGGTTAAGTTCTTTGATAACGGTACAGCAACCATCAATACCGAAACCTGCACAGAACTCGGTCTCGATTTCAATGAAGTTGAGAGCAAATCAAAGTCTTATTGCACAGAAATTAAGACAATCACAACAGCAGAAAGTTTCTAAAATACTTCATATATGATTAAGTTGTCGCCTTTTTGTTAAGGCGGCAACGCTTTTTAATCTTTTTATATTGTTGCAGGGGCGAAATGAGTTCGCCCGTAACTTACGAGCCGACAGGCGAGATTTTCATCGTTTCCTTTGAAAAGGGAAGCGTTAGAGTAAGGAGAATATTTATGGCAATTTTTGATTTGGGACAATTACAGACGGTGCTCGAACTGGGACTCATTACCTCGCTCACCGTTCTTGCACTGTTCCTCAGTTACACAATGCTTAATGTCTGTGACCTTTCCACCGATGGCTGTTTTACCCTCGGTGCGGCCGTTGGCGCAATCGTCGCATTAAACGGTCACCCGATTCTTTCCATTCCTGCGGCTATGCTCGCCGGAATTGTTTCGGGTTTTGTCGTTGCGATACTTCAAACCGTTCTCGGCATAGACAGTCTTCTTGCCGGAATCGTTGTAAATACCGGACTTTATTCGATTAATATAGCGGTTATGAAAAAATCGTCGCTCCTTAATCTTAACAATTCCGACACCGTTTTCTCGCTTCTAAAGGCAAAACTCGACGGCACCGCTCTTGAGGGCAAACAGACCCTTATTATCGCATTTGTTGCGGTCATTTTGGTGGGCTTGTTCCTTACTTTCCTGCTTAAAACGAAACTGGGGCTCTCTATTCGTGCAACGGGAAATAACCCCGATATGGTTAAATCTTCTTCGATTAATCCCGTTATCACCACAATTATCGGACTTTGCATAGCAAACTCGTTTACCGCTCTTTCGGGTTGTTTGCTCGCTCAGTCTCAAAAGCAGTCGGAAATCAATATCGGCACCGGTATGGTAACGGTTGCACTTGCTTCGCTTTTAATCGGCGGTGTTTTTGTTAAAAGAGGAAAAATTCCGCTCAGAATTATCGGTGCGGTACTCGGCGCAATTATTTTCCGCCTTGTGTACCAAATTGCAATCGGACTTCATATGCCGCCGTTTATGCTTAAACTCGTGTCCTCGGTAATCGTAATTATTGCTATTGCAGGACCGTATCTAAAGGCAAAGATGCCCGAATATATCCGTAAAGCAAAAATTAAAAGCGGAGGTAAAAAGTAATGCTCACATTGTCTAATATTAAATTGGTATTCTCAAAAGGTACTCCCGATGAGAAAATTGCTCTTAATAACCTCTCGCTGAGTGTAAACGATAAGGATTTTATCACTGTTATCGGAGCAAACGGCGCAGGTAAATCCACTATGTTTAACGCTATCGCAGGAACATATTTGACCGATGAGGGCACAATCACTCTTGACGGAAAGGACATAACTTCTATGCCCGAGCATAAGAGAGCAAGGCTCATCGGCAGACTTTTTCAGGACCCGATGAAGGGCAGTGCTCCCGGTATGACAATAGAAGAAAATCTTGCGCTTGCGGCAGGCAGAGGCGGCTGGTTAAGCGTCTTGTCAAAAAAGGACAAAAAACTGTTCAGAGAAAAACTGTCACTTCTCGATATGGGACTTGAGGACAGAATGAATCAGCAGGTCGGTCTGCTTTCGGGCGGTCAGCGTCAGGCGCTTACCCTTATGATGGCAACCATTAATCCGCCGAAGATTTTGCTCCTTGACGAGCACACTGCGGCACTTGACCCCGGTACTGCCGAAAAGGTGCTTAATCTCACCACAAAAATTGTTGACGAAAATAAGATTACCTGCCTTATGATTACTCATAATATGCAGTCGGCGCTCGAACTCGGCAACCGAACCATTATGATGGACAGCGGCAGAGTTATTTTCGATGCGGCAAATGAGCAGAGAGACGGACTTACCGTAAACGATTTGCTTGAAAAGTTCAAATCGTCGGTAGGACAAAATCTTGATAACGACAGAATGCTCCTCAGCTAAGATTTATATAAAAATATATCGGCACTTTTTTATAAATAGTGCCGATTTTTTTGTTGACAAATGGGATTAAGTATGTTATTATAAATACAGTTAGCATATGCTAACTAAAAGAAAGCGACTCTGTAAGGTAATTCGGTCGCTTAATTTAAGACAATATGGTTAGTCATTGCTAACCGATGCCCGGTGGTTATAAATTCGCCGTTTAAGGATAATATATGAGTGTTAGTGTGAGGCTTATGTATGATTGAGGAATACCTGATTAATCATTGTTCACCTACTTTGGCGAGCATAAAAACAGCAAATTTGATTAATGTTTCTTTTGAGAGTTTTGACGATTTGCTGGTCTCCGTTAATCGAATGAATGAGATTTTGTCATCCAAAGGAATTGAACTTTTGATTCTTAAAAGATGTGAAAAATCGGCACTTGTTTATGTAGTTCGGCTGACTCTTTTACAGCGTGATTTGAACAAGAGCGGAGTCGGTGAATTTTTATCCGAATACGGTTACGCCTGCGTTGATGCCGCCTATTGCGTTTCACGGCTTAAAATGCGGCTTAACTGCGGAGACGGTTTTCCTCATGAGATAGGAATTTTTCTCGGCTATCCGCTTGGCGATGTGACAGGTTTTATTAAAAACGCAGGACAAAACAGTCTTTGCTCGGGCTGTTGGAAGGTTTATTGCAACGAATGCGAGGCGATGAAAACTTTTTCAAAATACGAGCATTGCAGAAAAGTGTATAACAAATTGTGGCAGGGCGGCAGAAGTATCGAACGCCTTGCGGTTGCAGTGTAGAAAGGAAATATTATGAAAAAAACAGCAGTTGTTTATTGGAGCGGCACGGGAAATACAGAGGCAATGGCACTTGCCGTTCTTGACGGAATGAAAGAGGCGGGAGCAGAAGCAAAAATTTTTACGGCTTCAGAATTTAATCCCGATAAAATAAATGATTATGAGTCGTTCGCTTTCGGCTGTCCGTCTATGGGTTGTGAGCAACTTGAGGACACCGAGTTTGAGCCGATGTTTGATGAATGTAAAGCAAGCCTTTCGGGCAAAAGCATAGCGCTTTTCGGTTCTTACGGCTGGGGCAACGGCGAATGGATGGAAACGTGGGAGGACGATTGTCGCTCGGTTGGAGCAAATTTGATTTGTGACAGCGTTATTTGCAATGACGCTCCCGATGATGAGGTGATTGAAAAATGCAAGAACCTCGGTAAAGCATTAGCCTGATACAGAGTTTACCAAACTCTCCTTACAATATTCAAAAAGGAAAGACTGCGGAGCAATTCGCAGTCTTTCCTTTTGTACTTCTCAGCCTTCCTTGAAAAGGGAGGCGTTAGATTGTTATTACAACAAATCCGCCAAGGTTTTTGAATTAAGAAAATTCATTATTATCTCATTTAATTCATTCCACATAGGTCTTGCGAGGCACGCCTGTTCATTCTTGCAGTGCTGGTCTGTGTCACAGTTGCAGTCTACGCATGCCACCGGAGCGAGCGTCGTCTCGGTCAGACTTAAAATCTCACCGATAGAATAATCTTCGGGTTTGCGGTTTAACTTGTAGCCGCCGCTTTTTCCTCTTGCGCTGTCTACGAGTCCGCCTTTTGACAGTTTTGATATAATAGCCTCAAGATATTTCATACTGATTTCCTGACGCTCTGCAATATCCTTGAGTGAAATGTAGTCGCCTGCGTTGTGCGTTGCAAGGTCGAGCATTATGCTCAGAGCATATCTGCCTTTTGTTGAAATCATCATAATAGTTTTACACCTTATTCTTCAAAAAATTCCTGTGCGATTCTGACGCTTTCCATAGCGTCCTTTGCATAGAAATCCGCATTTATCATTTTTGCGTAATCTCGGGTGAGCACGGCACCGCCCACAAATACTTTGGCGTCTGTGTTGTCGTGGAGAAGTTTAATCGTCTTTTCCATATTGGGCACGGTGGTGGTCATAAGAGCGGATAAGCCGACTAACTTGACATTGTTTTTCTGTGCCTCCTCGAGCACTTTTTCGCATTTTACATCTTTGCCTAAATCCATTACATCAAAGCCGTAGTTTTGCAGCAGTACTTTTACGATATTTTTTCCTATATCGTGAATATCTCCCTCAACGGTTGCGATGATGATTTTTTCGCCTTTTACCTGCTCTGCGCCGCTCATAACAAAATGAGCCTTTATCTCATCAAATGCCGCCTTTGCACTGTCTGCGCTCATAAGAAGTTGGGGCAAAAAGATAGTGTTTTTCTCGAAACCGTCGCCCACAACGTCAAGTGCCGGAATGATATAATCGTTGATTATTACGAGTGACTCCGTGTTTTCCAAAAGTTCTTTTGCACAGCGTGCGCTCTCCTCTTTCATACCCTTTATGATTGCGGTTTTCAAGTCGAGGTTCTCTGTTTTTTGCACAATCTCTGTGTCAACAGCCGATTTGATATATTCTTGGCAACTTTCATCTTTGCCTGCGAGCGCCTTGTAACTGAAAAAAGCGTTCATCATCGGGCGGGAGTTCGGGTTTATGATACCTGCCGAGAGTCCTCTGCTCATGGCAAGAGTATAGAATGCCGTGTTTACAGCTTCTCTGTTCGGCAGACCGAAACTGATGTTTGATACGCCGAGAACGGTGTTTACGCCGAGCGTGTTGCGTATGTAGTCTACGGCATTCAGGGTTTCTATGGCGTTGTTTGTGTCGGTGGAAATTGTCATAACGAGAGCGTCCACCGCAAGATTTTTCTTGTCTATTCCGTATTCTGCGGCTCTTTTAATTATCTTTTTTGCTATGGCAATTCTGCCCTGAGCCGTTGAGGGAATACCGTCCTCGTCAAGGCAAAGACAAACAACAACTCCGCCGTATTTTTTAGCCAGAGGGAATACCTCTTTCATTGACTTTTCCTTGCCGTTTACGGAGTTAATCATGGCTTTTCCGTTATATAATCTGAGCGCCGCTTCCATAGCCTCGGCGTCTCCCGAGTCGAGTTGGAGCGGTACGGGCAGAACGGATTGCAGTTCGTATACGCCCGAGCAGAGCATTTCTTTTTCGTCTATTTCGGGCAAGCCCATATTTACATCGAGAATGTGTGCTCCCGCTTCGGACTGTGTGATTCCCTGACGAAGCACATAATCCATATCCTTGTTGCGAAGTGCCTCTTTCATCAGTTTTTTGCCGGTCGGGTTGATTCGCTCGCCGATGACCGCACCCTCTGAGAGGTCAACACTCTTTGAGTAGGAGGCAACTATTGTTTCGTTTTTGAATTCGGGCACCTTGTCTTCTATGTCCTTTGTGGCTTCAATCATAGCTTTCAGATGCGCCGGTGTTGTTCCGCAGCAGCCGCCGAGGTACGATACGCCCATCTTTGCTATCTGCGTCATATATGATGCGAACTCATCGGGGTCAACATTAAATATCGTTTCGCCGTTTACGCTTTCGGGCAGTCCTGCGTTTGGCATTACCAAAATCGGAATCGAGGCGTGTTTTTCGAGTTCTTCTACGAGCGGAATCATCTGCTTGGGTCCGAGTCCGCAGTTAAATCCTATTGCGTTGGCACCCAGTCCCTCCACCACGGCGCAGGCAGTACGCACGTCTGCACCTGTGAGCAGTCTTGCTTTTTCGTCAAAAATCATTGATACAACGAGCGGCAAATCGCAGTTTTCTTTTACCGCAAGCATAGCCGCCTTTATTTCGTAAAGGTCGCCGAAAGTTTCCAGCAGAACCAAATCTGCCTCGTCCCTGCCGGCTTTTACCACATCGGCGAAAATGTCAACGCATTCTTCAAAGGCCAAATCGCCCATCGGTTTTAAGAGTTTGCCCGTGGGTCCTATGTCGAGGGCTACTTTTTTGCCTGTTCTCTTTGCATTTTTAACCGCCGACTTTACTATTTCGTCTACGTTGTCGTATTTGAATCGGTTTGCGCCGAAGGTGTTAGCCGATATGATATTACATCCTGCATCGGCATATGCCTTGTGTATGGCGTAAACTCTTTCGGGGTCGTTTATGTTCAGCAGTTCGGGCAGTTCTCCCGCTTTTAGGTTCAGCATTGTGCCCATTCCGCCGTCAAAGTAAGTTATCATTTTATCCTTCCATTCCTATAAATGCCGTTACGCTCTTTGTCGGAACCATTTCGCAGGTGTCCGTAAGTGTGAGCCCTATGCGCTTTTCAAGTTGCAGCAGTGAAAAAAACTTCTTTTGCTCCGTTATGTCCAAATCAAAGTAGCCGGGCGAATATCTTTGCCTGAGGGTTACGCCGTACTGCGCTTTGATTGTATCTTCCAGATTGTCGCAGACTTCTTCTATCTTGTCTGCCGCCGCCGCCTGCAATGCCATTGCAAGCGCAACATCCGTAGCCGAGGCAATCTTGATTCTTTTGTCAACGGCAATGCCCAGAGTTGCACCGAAAACCGCCGCTTTATTGCAGCCGTTCATATTTTGCGCCAGTCGCCTGCTGTTAAAAGTCACTCCGTCTATCGTAACCGTATCCTCGCCCACCTCGCAGTCGAATACCCGACAGAGCGTTTTGGGTACGGCGGTTTCTTTAATGATTTCTATTGCCTTGTCCGCAAGAGCAAGAATTTGCTCGTTGTCCGTTTTTGATGAGGTTCGCATGTAGCGAAGGATATCTGCTTTACTCATTTATAATATGTGACAGTCCGTTCATTATTTGTGAGGCAACATCCGGCTTGTTCATGGTGTAGATATGAATGTCGTTTATGCCGTTAGCCATTAAATCTATAATTTGCTCGGTGGCATAGATTATGCCTGCCTGCTTCATTTTGTTCGGGTCATCGCCGAAACGCTCCATTATCCTAAAGAACTTCTTTGGCACGCTCGAGTTTGAAAGCTCTATTGAACGCTTGATTTGGTTTGCGTTTGTTATCGGCATAATGCCTGCGATAATCGGAACTTCGATTCCCTTTATTCTGCACATTTCCACAAAGTTTAAGAATTTCTCGTTGTCAAAAAACATTTGAGAAGTCAGAAATTGAGCACCGCAGTCAACCTTTTCTTTTAGGTGTGCTATGTCCTCTACTCTGTTTTTGCTCTCGGGGTGGATTTCGGGATAGCACGCCGCACCGACGCAAATGTCGGGATTTATCTCCTTTATCTCGTTGATGAGTTGATATGCGTGCGTAAAATACTGATTGTTTGAGAATTCAAAGCCCTCGGGAATGTCGCCCCTGAGTGCAAGTATGTTGTTTATTCCGTGTTCTTGAAGTTCGTTTACTACGGCGTGAATCTTGTCCTTTGTCGAGGTTAGACAGGTGAGATGAGAAAGCGGAGTGACACCGTTGGTTTTTATCTCGGTTGCGATTTCGGTTGTAAATCCGCTTGTGGTACCTGCCGCACCGTAGGTGACAGACATAAACGCCGGCTTTTCCTTGCTCATTTCTCTGACTACATTTTTGGTTGTCTCTATTTTATCCCACTGCTTCGGAGGGAAAACCTCAAACGAAACATTTACCCTGTTTTCCTTTAATATTTCGCTTATTTTCATATGATATATCTCCGCTGTTTATTATAATATATAACTGTAAAGTATTATACTTTTTAATACCCACTTTGTCAATGGGAATTAAATCTTGCATTTATGTTACAATGTTGTGATTTTTGTTGAAACCGATAATGCCTTGTGCTAAAATAAAAGTAACGTTAATTTATGTTCAAAGGAGTACAGCATGGATTTAAGTAAAATTATTGCAAAAAAAGACGAAGCCGCACAGTATATGATTGACGAAATCACTCATATCTGCAAGGACTTTGAAAAAAGAGACCCCGGCTCAAAGGGTGAAAAGCAGGCTTGTGAGTATATGGCGGAGGTTCTTAAAAAGGACTGCGGCTGTGAAAGCGCAGAGGTGGAAAGTTTTAAGGAGAACCCGGGTTCGTTCTTCGGTTGGATTTTCTTTACGATTACCTTTGTTCTTGTCGGAATTTTGTGCTCGTTCTTTGCACCGGTTATCGGTGTTGTTCTTATTGTTTTGGGTCTGTTTATCGTGCTATGTCAGTTCGGTTTTTATATTAAACTGATTGATAAATGCTTCCCTGAGAAAACAGGTCATAACGTAACCGCAATCAAAAAGTGTGCAGGCGGTAAGCCTAAGCGCAGAATTCTCTTTAACGGTCACCCCGATGCCGCTTGGGAATGGCCTATGAATTATAAGTTCGGCGGTATAGGCTTTGAGGGCCACGCTGTTCTTTGCGGTGTGGGTGCCGTTTATTATCTCATTCTTTGTATTATCAAATGTGTCAAATACGGCGTTTTCGGAACAGTCGGAATGGGTGAGCCGATTACTAAGGCTTCTCTTATCGGTCTTGTTTTCCTTATTCCGCTCGTAGGTCTTTACTGGATGGTTAATTATCGCAGAATAGTTGACGGTGCAAACGATAACCTTTCCGGTTGCTATATGGGTATTGCAGTTATGAAAGCTCTTAAGGACGAGGGAATCGACCTTGAGGATACCGAAATCGGCTGTGTTCTTACAGGCAGTGAGGAGGCAGGACTCAGAGGTTCTAAGGCTTGGTGCGAGGCTCACGCAGGCGAATTTCAGGATTGCCCGACTATGTTCATTTCTTATGATACAATTCACGACCCGAAGTATCTTATGGTAAATTACCGTGACCTTAACGGTACCGTAAAGGTAGATAAGGATTACTGCGATTTGTTTATGGAAGCGGCAGAGGCTGTCGATGTTCCGTGCAAAAAGGGTTGGGTTCCTCCTCTCGGCGGCGCAACAGACTCCGCAGCATTTGCACAGGCAGGTTTCCGCTCATGCGGCGTAACAGGCCTTAATCATAAGCTGGAGGATTATTATCATACACGCCGTGATACATATGATAATATGAATGAAGAGGGTCTTGCAAACTGCTATGCCGCTACCGTAAAGGCTGTTGAAATGTTCATCAACGGAGCAAAGCAGGATTAACGGTAAAATATATAATAATATAATAAAAAATATAAGTCTCCGCTGCGGTTGTTCGTCGGCGGAGGCTTTGTTTTTGCGAAATAATATTGACAAATATTTTCGTCGGCTTATAATACAGTTGATTGATTTGTCGGGAGGAAAGCATATGAAATCAAAATCCGATATGCTCAGCGGAAATGCGATGAAAAGTATTTTGCTTTTTTCGCTTCCTATAATGCTCAGTTCGCTTTTGCAGTATAACTATTCGCTGGTTGATAATATTATTGTAGGAAGATATGTTTCCACCGACGCACTCGCCGCAGTGGGAAATGTCGGTGCGATTAACTCTTTTATTATCGGTGCGGCGCTTGGACTTACGAGCGGATTTACCATACCTGTTGCTCAGGCGTTTGGAGCAGGTGACAAAAAAAGGCTTAATAAATACGCAGGTTCGAGTATAATCGTTGCCGTTTTGGTCGGCGTTGTAATTGTTGTTGCGGCTCATATTGTCAGTCGTCCGCTTCTCAGGCTTATCGGTACACCCGACGAAATTATTGATTTATCCGCTTCGTATGTGAACGTGTTGTATCTTGGCGTTCCGTTTCAGATGCTCAGCAATAATTTTACCGCCGTATCCCGTGCCGTCGGAGAGAGTAAAAAACCGCTTTATTTCTTTCTTGTGAGCGTAGTTGTTAATTTTATACTCGATGTTTTGTTTGTAAAATATTTTGATTGGGGCGTTAAGGGTGCCGCTTGGGCGACTCTTATATCGGAACTTACTGCGTCGGTGCTTACCGGAATATATGTTTTGCGTTTTAACCGAGATATAAACATTAAAAGGAGCGACTTTGCTTTTGATAAAAAGACGGCGTGGCAGCAAATTAAACTCGGTATTCCCGTCTCGCTCCAATTTACCATAACTTCAATCGGTTCAATGTGTTTGCAAAGTGCCGTCAATTCGTTCGGTGCAAATGTTATGGCAGGATTTACCGCTGCGGGCAGGGTCGAGAATTTGACCAATATTCCGATGAGCGGCCTGGGAGTTGCAAACCAAACCTTTGTCGGTCAGAATTACGGTGCGAAAAAATATGACAGAATTCTAAAGAGCGTAAAAGAAATTTTGGTGCTTGATATATGCATTTCCGTTGTTATGAGCGTTACTCTTTATCTTATAGGCGAGCCTGTCGTGAGTCTGTTTTCGAGTGAAGTAAACGCAGAGATGATGCATGCCGCAAGGCAGTATATTAAGGCTACGGCACAGTGTTACAGTATGGTTGCGGTGCTTTTTGTACTGAGAAATTCGCTTCAGGGCATGGGCTTTACCTATTCCAACGCCATTGCCGGAGCAGGCGAACTTTTCGGCAGGATTGCGGTTGCTTTTTTGTTCACTCCGCTTATAGGATTTAATGCCGTTTGTTATGCCGCACCCGCCGCTTGGTTTCTTGCCGACATTCCTCTCGCCGTAATATATATACGAAAAGCGAAAGAATTTAAGAAAATTATCGTAAAAAATGAAACGACTTAGAAGTGTGCACCTTCTAAGTCGTTTTAATGATAGTTGATATTCTGTTTTGCTACCTGAGTACGGCAAGACCGAGGTCGATGGCACCTGCCAAAAGCCTGGAGGTCTTTGACATTCCGAGGGTTTCGGTAACCCACAGTATGATGAGTGCAACCAAAATTGCTATGATAAGCGCTTCCTTGCTCATATTTTTACCTCCGTTCGGTATTTCGTTACGTTTTTATTATAACCAATTTACAGTCTTAAATCAATAGAAAAATTATAATACTTAAAATCATGAAAATAATATAAATATATGTTGAAAAAATGAAATGTTTGCATTATAATAGTAACCGTCTAAATTATAATGGAGGAGTTTTGGTATATGGAACTTTTTGCATTGGCAACATCGATAACTGCCGACAGAACCCCGACATTTACGGCTACGGTCGTAATAGCGGGTCTTGGCATAGTCTTAGTCACACTTGCGGTTCTCATCGTTGTGTTTAAGCTGTTCGGAAATATCGTTTCAAAATCACAAAATAAATCAAAGAAAAAGGCTGTCGAAGCACAGCAAAAAGAAATGCAGCAGGTAAGTACGGCTCCGGCGGCAAAGGCGGCACCTGCGGCAAAGCCTGCTCAGCAGGGCATCAGCGGCGAGGTCGTTGCGGCAATCAGTGCGGCTGTGTATGCCTTGGAGGGCGAAGGTGCGGTTATTCGCTCTATCACGCCTAAAAAGCAGAGTCCTATCGGAGTTCGTAATCCGTGGGCTCAGGCGGCAGTGATTGAAAATACCAGACCGTTTTAGGAGGATAGCAAAGTAAATGAGTGAAATTTTAAGTGGTGTTTGGGCTGTAATCGTAAGTATTCTTTCCAATTCGGGATATGCTTACTTCTTTACGGCAGACGGCGGATGGAAAAATTTGGTAATGATTATCGTTGCCTTTGTTTTCCTTTGGCTCGGTATAAAGCAGGGCTTTGAGCCCCTTCTTATGATTCCTATCGCATTCGGTATGCTTCTGGCTAATTTGCCCGGAGCTAATCTTGCGGTGCAGTATCACGATTTGCAGGGATTTATTGATTTGGTAGCAGGCAGAATGACGGACAGCGCAGGAAATGTGTTGACCCCCGGACTGATGGACTTCCTTTATTTCGGAGTTAAGGCGGGTATTTATCCTCCGCTTATCTTCCTCGGTATCGGCTCTATGACCGATTTCTCGTCTCTTATCGCTAATCCGATTTCGTTTATCCTCGGTGCTGCGGCTCAGCTCGGTATTTTCGTTGCGTATGTTATCGCAATTGTTTTGAAGTTTACTCCCGCTCAGGCAGGTTCTATCGCTATTATCGGCGGTGCAGACGGACCTACGGCTATTTTCGTAACCTCAAAATTGGCGCCCGAAATGCTGGGTACCATAGCGGTGGCGGCGTACAGTTATATGGCTCTTGTACCGGTTATTCAGCCGCCTATTATGAAACTTCTCACTACGAAAAAAGAGAGAAGCGTTGTTATGGGCAATCTTCGCCCCGTATCAAAACTTGAGAAAATCCTTTTCCCGATTATGGTAACCGTTATCGTATCGCTTCTTCTCCCCGACGCAGGTGTACTTGTAGGTATGCTTATGCTCGGTAACTTGCTTAAAGAGAGCGGACAGACGGAGCGTATCGCAAAAGCGGCACAAAACGAACTTATGAACATTATTACCATTTTGCTCGGTATATCAGTAGGTGCAACCACCTCGGCACAGTCATTCCTTAATCTTAATACTTTGAAGATTGTGCTTCTCGGCTTGATTGCATTCTCATTTGGTACGGCAGGCGGTGTATTGTTTGGTAAAATTCTTTACGCTGTTACAAAGGGTAAGATTAATCCGCTTATCGGTTCGGCAGGCGTATCGGCAGTTCCTATGGCTGCCCGTGTTTCTCAAAAGGTCGGACAGGCAGAGAATCCGTCAAACTTCCTTTTGATGCACGCTATGGGTCCGAATGTTTCGGGTGTTATCGGTTCGGCTGTTGCGGCAGGTATTTTGCTTACACTTTTGGGCTAAATTTTGGATTAAAATAAATATTATGGGAGCGGCGACTGAGCGTTACCGCTCCTATTTTTGACAGAGGAACTAATATGAATAAGGACGCAGTTAAACCAAATAAAGAGCAGCAGCAGGTCATAGATACCATTGACGGACCGGTGCTTGTCGTTGCGGGCGCAGGAACGGGCAAGACCGCCACTGTTGTTAAGAGAATAGAACATATTATAAAGGACGGCTATGCCCGTGCTTGGCAGGTGCTTGCCATAACCTTTACAAATAAAGCGGCAGGCGAACTTCGTGAAAGGCTGGAGAACACCATCGGCGTTGAGGCTAATGACATTTGGGCTTATACTTTTCACAGTATGTGTTCACGTATGCTCCGCCGCTATGCAGATCGTCTCGGTTATACACAGCATTTTACCATTTATGATACGGATGACCAAAAGCGAGTTATGAAGCGTGTGCAAAAGAGTCTCGGCATAGACGATAAATTTCTTAACCACCGCTCGATTTTGAACGAAATCAGCCACGCTAAGGACAGTCTTATTTCTCCTGCGGAATATAAGCAGACTTACCAAAACGATTTCAGAAAATCAAAGATAGCCGAGTGCTACCGTGAATATCAGGCGGAACTTAAAAGAAGCGACGCAATGGATTTTGATGATATGATTTTTAATACCGTTAAGCTGTTTAAGGAAAATGAAGATGTGCTTGAAAATTATCAGATGCAGTTTAAGTACATTATCGTTGACGAGTATCAGGACACTTCGTATGCACAGTATGTGCTTACATATCTTCTTGCAGGCGGCTATCATAATATTTGCGTTGTCGGCGACGATGACCAGAGCATTTACCGCTTTAGAGGGGCTACGATAGAAAATATTTTGCGTTTTAAGGAGAGGTACGAAAAAGAGGGCGTAAAGGTTATTCAACTTCAACTTGCCGAAAACTATCGCTCTCACCAAAATATTCTTGACGCCGCAAACTCCGTTATCGCAAATAATCAGACACGCCTTGCCGATAAAAGGCTTCGCTCCTATACGGGCAAGCAGGGCGAAAAAGTCGTTCTCTATACAGCAAATGACGAGATGGATGAGGCTCGCTTTATAATTGATGAGATTAACGAAAATGTTAAAAACGGCAGAAGTTATAAGGACCATGCCGTGCTCTACCGTATGAATGCGCAGAGCCGAAACATAGAAATTATGCTTGCAAAGTCGGGCATTTCCTATCGTATCATAGGCGGCAACCGCTTCTTTGACCGAAAGGAGATTAAGGATATTGTTTCCTACTTTGCCGTTATCAACAACACTGCCGACAATGTCAGACTTCAGCGAATTATAAATACGCCGAAAAGAGGTATAGGCGATACCGTTTTCGGTTATATTCTCGAGATTGCCGCCGCTAATAAGATGACCGCCTTTGAGGTCTGTGAGCAGGCGGACGAGTTTGCAAAAACCAAGCGAAGCGCCGCAAAGTTAAAAGCGTTTTGCGATATGATTAACGACTTCAGAGAGAAACTCGAGGACGGAATGAGCGTCAACGATTTGCTTCAGGAGATACTCGAAAAAACGGGATATTTTACCTATCTTGAGGAGGACGACCCGACTAAGGCGGACGACAGAAAGGCAAATGTTCAGGAACTTTCCTCCATGTTTGTTAAGTACGAGGAGGAGGACGAGGACTTTACGCTTCAGTCATTTCTTGAGGACGTTGCTCTTGTGTCCGATATTGATTCGTATAATGCGGACGAGGACAGCGTAGTTTTGATGACGCTCCACGCCGCAAAGGGACTGGAGTTCCCTGTTGTTTTCATACCGGGTCTTGAGGAGGGGATTTTTCCCGGAGCGCAGAGCCTCTATTCCGAGGAGGATATGGAGGAGGAGCGTCGCCTTGCGTATGTGGGTATTACCAGAGCGAGGGAAAAGCTGTATCTCATTAATGCCCGTCAGCGTATGCTCTACGGCACGACAAGCAGAAATATGCAAAGCCGCTTTGTCGGAGAAATTCCCGACGAGGTAACCGAGGACAGAACTGTCAAACTCCGTTCGTCGTTTTCGACTTCGACGAGCGATTACGGCAGTCATTTCGGCACTCCGGCAAAACCGCATAAGTACAGCCACTCAACGCCTATCCCAAGAGGCGAGGCAACCAGAGCGTCCTCTGTCGCTCACGCTTTCGGTCAGGTTAATTCCGCCGCAACTTCGCACGCATCGTATGCGGTGGGCGACACCGTTCGCCATAAAACTTTCGGCACGGGCGTTGTAATTTCCGCTCAACCTATGGGTAACGATACGCTTATGGAAATCGCCTTTGACAAAGCAGGCACAAAGAAGTTGATGGCTAACTTTGCAAAACTGGAAAAACTGTAATCAGACTGTCGATAAAGGCGCTGAATCACGCCCATAGAATTAAAATTAAATGCTTATTTACTCTTTTGTGCAAAGATAAGCGAGTGCGATTTGTTGCATTCAGAGAAAATGTAAAGCAGCCGCAAACTTAATGCTTGCGGCTGCTTTGGCGTTTTTCGTTTTTTACTCAGTCGAGGTACAATTGTACATCTTCCTTCGCAAGAAAACGAAATTCAGAACCTTTCTCAACAGTCTTTGGCTTGTCGATAAAGGCTCTGAACCACATCGAATTTCACGCCGAATTTAATATTTCATAATACTAAAAAAGCACGACTCGGAAAATCCCAAGCCGTGCTTTTTACTTTTTATGCTCTATATATATGAATGCTCGATTTTTATTACTGCGACGAGTTTTTTGTCCCTTTGGGCAAAGAGCGAGACGAGGTCGGCGTTTATTTTTGCCTTGTCCTCCTTGTCGAACGGAATGATTAAATCAAAAACAAGATTTGTGTGTGTTTCGCCTTTTACCACTCTGAAATCGTGAAAGGTGAATTCGCTGTTGTAGGAGTGAATGATCTCCTCGGCGAGTGCTTTGTATTTGTTTACCTCGTCATCGTTTATTTCTATCGGGTCGGTGTGGAGCGAAATCATAATATTGTATTTATCTGCTATGGTCTGCTCGACATTGTCTATTACATCGTGGACGGTTACTATGTTTGTGTCGGCAGGAACTTCGGCGTGAGCGGAGGCTATTATTCTGCCAGGACCGTAATCGTGTACGATTAAATCATGAACGCCGATTATGATGTCGGGTTTTGTAATCTCGTTTTCTATTTCGTCAACGAGTTCTTTTTTCGGCGGTCTGCCGAGAAGTCTGCCTACTATATCCTTTGTGATATCTATACCGGAGAGCAAAATTATTACCGATACCGCCAGACCGATTGCACCGTCGAACCATTTAATGCCCCAAATGTGTGTAACGCTTAGTGCAATTATTGTCGCAAGGGTTGCAAGGCAGTCGTTCAGGCTGTCCTGCTTTACCGTTTTCAGATTTATGTTGTCGCTGATTTTATACAGTTTGTTGTTAAAATATGCCATCCACAGTTTGACTAAAATCGAAGTGCCCAAAACTATAATGTATACTATACTGAAGTCAAGCGTTTCGGGGTGTATGATTTTTTCTATCGAACTTTTGGCGAGTTCAAATCCCATAACCAAAATAAGTCCCGATACTGCAAGAGCGGATATGTATTCCAGTCTGCCGTGGCCGAACGGATGTTCCTTGTCTACGGGCTTGCTTGCGAGTTTTGTGCCCGCTATCGTTACGGAATTCGACGCCATATCGGATAAATTGTTCAATGCATCGGCGGTGACGGAAATCGAGCCCGAAAGATTGCCCACGATAAATTTGAATACGGACAAAACAAGATTGCATATTATTCCGACTATGCCGCTCATAACGCCGTAGCTTTCACGCTTTGCACCTTTTTTGTTTATTATGCTTATTAAAAGCTGTGTCATAATGCTTCCCCTCGGTTAACTATTTTTATATTATACGCCGCAATTCAATTTTCGTTATCCTTTAATTATATCAATTATTGCTTTTGCTTTCAAGAGAAATAACAAATACTGTATTTCTCTTTGTAAATAAATAATAAATAATATCAAAAAGATTGGAAATATAAAATATAATATAGTATAATATGCGTAATCTAATTTGCAATTAAGTATATAAGGAGAATAGCTATGGCACAAACACCGAAGGCACCGTGGCTCAAATATTTCGGAGATATTCCGGCACATCTTGATTATCCCGACGGCTCAATGTATGAGGCAATCAAAGACAATGTTATAAAGTTAAAAAAGATGAACAGCGTTGCCTATGAGTTTCAGGGCAAAAAGACGACATATAAGACATTTTTTAACAAAATCGAAATTATAGGTAAGGCTTACAGAAGTGCAGGCATTGAGGTCGGCGACTGCGTAACCGTTTGTATGCCGAACACTCCGCAGGGTATAGATTCTTTTTATGCGCTTAATCGTATCGGCGCAATTCCGGCTATGATTCATCCGCTTTCGGCAGAGGGCGAGATTGCATTTTATATCAATACGACAAACTCAAAGGCTGTTTTGGTAGTGGATTTGTTCTACGAAAAGGTGCTTGAGGCATTAAAAAGAGTCAATCATCCGGTTAAGGTTATCGTTGCTCACATAAAGGACGAACTTCCGTTTCCGCTTAATATGCTTTATCCGCTTACCGTGAAGAACAAGCCGGCTCCGATTCCAAAGGATAATGAGAATGTTATCGATTGGGGCGACTTTATCTCGGCAGGCAAAAAAGCACCGGCTCTTACCAACGCTATGCCCAAAAAGGACGATACCGCAGTTATTCTTTTTTCCGGCGGCACAACCGGTACTTCTAAGGGTATCGAACTTACAAACCTTAATATGAACGCACTCGGCGCTCAGGTTGCCGCAAATGCAGGCTTCAGTATGGAGGGAATGCGTATGTTCTCCGTAATGCCGTTGTTCCACGGCTTCGGCTTGGGCGTAGGTGTACACACTGCACTTCAGGCAGGCGCAACCTGTATCGTTATTCCGCAGTTCACCATTAAGACTTACGCAAGAGATGTAAAGAAGTATAAGCCCAATGTTATTGTAGGCGTGCCTACTCTTTATGAGGCACTGCTCAGAAGTGAGGGTTTTGATTTTGATTTGTCATTTTTGCGTGGTATGTTCTGCGGCGGTGATTCTCTTTCTGTTGAACTCAAGAAGAAAGTTGATACATTTCTCAAGGAGCATAACGCAACCATTCAGGTGCGAGAGGGCTACGGCACTACCGAATGTGTAACGGCATCGTGCCTTACACCGTTTGACACTTACCGCCCGGGAAGTATAGGAATTCCGCTTTCCGACATCTACTATTCAATCGTAGACCCACGTAATGATACCGAACTTCCGTACGGCGAAGAGGGAGAAATTTGTATCTGCGGTCCGACCGTAATGAAAGGTTATCTCAATAACGCAGAAGAAACCGCCTCTACCCTCAGACGCCACGCCGACGGTAATTTGTGGCTTCATACAGGCGACCTCGGCACTATGGATGAGGACGGATTTGTTTATTATAAACAGAGAATGAAGAGGCTTATTATCGTTTCGGGTATTAATGTTTATCCGTCTCAGGTAGAAAACGCTATCGATGCTCACCCCGATGTTCTTTTGTCTTGTGCCATCGGCGTTCCCGACCCGTACAAGATGCATGTAGTAAAGGCATTTGTCGTTCTTCGTCAGGGTGTTGAGCCGAGCGATAAGATTAAAGAGGAAATTATCGAGCATTGCAGAAAAAATATTTCCCGTTACGGCGTTCCTAAGGAAATTGAGTTCCGTGACTCTCTTCCGAAAACTCTCGTGGGTAAGGTTGCCTACCGTCAGCTTGAGGAAGAGGAAGCCGCAAAACTCAAGAACAAAGAGCAGTCAAAGTAAAAACAAATACATAGAAAAGTATAAAATAAAGACACATTGAATTTGAAAACTCAATGTGTCTTTTTATTGTTGATTATTTTACTTATTTTTCTTTGTAGTACAGTTTGCAGTGGCAGTAGCCCTCGTAGTCGGGGTCGGCTATCTGTGCCTGAAATTCCTTGCACATACAGCGATACTCTTCCTTGTCCTCAAGACGGCACGGACAGTATCCGCCACGCCTTTTTAGACCTTTCATAATAGCGTCAACTACTTTTTCGTTGCTGTTAAGCCTGATTTTTGCCATAATAATCTTCCTTAAATTTAATCGGTTCCCTTGTTAAGGGAGGCACAATAATTACTCTGCTTTTTTCTGCTCTCTTGCAATTTCCTCTGCGAGTGTCATAATTTTATAGCCGTTTGCGTCGGCTTCCTCCTTATCGGTGAGAAGCTGTACGGTTTCGACAAGAACCCAAATCTCACACGCAACAAGGCCTAAACCGAACAAAAGCGAGCCGAGAACAGTGAGCAGAATTTGCGCTACGCCCTTGCCGTTGTTTCCGAGATAGAAGTTGTGAATTCCGAAAGGACCCAGAGCGACAGCCAAAATAATTGCAACGTATTTTTTCTTCGGCTTATAATCCTCGGGGTAATCCGTGCTTGCAACAGGTGCCTGAGTAGTCGGAACATAGTACGGTGCCTGCTGTGTATATTGTGCATTGTTTTGCTGATAATATGCAGCGTTGTCATACGGATTGTAGTATGCATTTTGCTGTGATTCGTTTTGTTCGGGTGATTGATATACGGGTTGCTCCGGTTCCGGTTCGTTCGGTGCTTGTGCCGTTTCGGCAATCGGTGCTTCCTCTGTCGGAGCAGGTGTTTCTTCGCTTTCCGGCTGAATTTCTGTCGATACCTCGGCATTTTGTGTGTATTCTTCGTTTATTTCTTCGACAGGTTTTTCGTCTTGCACCTCGTTGTTTTGAGTGCAGGTACAAACCTCGCCTTCTTTGAGTTCTTTTCCGCAATTAGGACAAGTCATAATGTTATCCCCTTTCTTCTGATATATTTTTATTTTACATCATGGGGAAATTAATGTCAATTATCATAAACTTAATAAATCTTAACATTTGTGTGAATAAATCCGCTTTATTTTTATGTTTAGTGTTGAAATAGGGTATTATAAGGTATATAATATTTTTTAATAAAGGCTGATTTCAGCCGATAATTTGGGGTAAAATATGAATAATTTTATGGACGGGGATTTCCTTTTGGACACCGACAGTGCAAGGCATTTGTTCCACGATTTTGCTGAGAATATGCCTATTTGCGACTATCACTGTCACCTCAGCCCAAAGGAGATTTATGAAAACAAACAGCCGGAGAACATATCTCGGCTTTGGCTTTCGGGCGACCACTATAAGTGGAGAGCCATGCGAAGCGCAGGAGTAGAAGAAAAATATTGCACGGGCGATGCAAGCGACGAGGAGAAGTTTTTGAAATTCGGCGAAACTCTCCAGTATTGTATAGGCAATCCGCTGTATCATTGGGCACATATCGAACTGCAAAGATACTTCGGTATAGACACTCCGCTGAATGCAAGGACTGCTAAAGATATTTACGACAGGGCAAACGAGGCAATCAAAAACGGCGATTTCAGACCGCAGAGCCTCATTAAACGCAGTAATGTTAAGGTAGTTTGCACAACGGATGATCCTGCCGACAGCCTTGAATATCATAAAAAATTAAAGCAAGTTTCGGATTTTGACTGCAAGGTTCTTCCGAGTTTTCGACCCGATAAGGCATTGAACATTCAACTTGACGGTTTTGCGGATTATATTAAGACTCTAGGCGAGGCTGCCGATGTTGAGATTAATTCCTATAAAGATGTTATCGTAGCACTTCTTAAAAGGTGCGATTATTTTAACGAGGCGGGCTGTAAGGTTTCCGACCAGGCGTTTGAGTATGTTCCGTTTACCGTTTCGAGCGATGACGAAATCGACACCGTGTTCAAAAAGGCGATGAGAGGCGAGAGCATTTCGGAGTCGGAGGGCGACGGCTATCGCACGGCGGTGCTTTTGGCTCTCGGGGCAAAATATCACGAACTCGGTTGGGCAATGGAAATTCATATCGGCGCAATTCGTAACAACTCTACTCGTATGTTTAAGGCAATCGGAGCGGATACGGGCTTTGACAGTGTGGGCGACAGCGAGATTGCAAAGAAACTTTCACGCTTTCTTGACGCTCTTGATGTGAAAAACGAATTGCCCAAAACGATATTGTTCAACCTTAACGATAAGGACAACACCGTACTTGCCACTATGCTCGGTAATTTCCAGTCGAGCGAGGCACAGAGCAAAATTCAGTTCGGTCCTGCATGGTGGTTCCTTGATACAATGGACGGTATGACATCGCAGATGAAATCACTTGCAAATCTCGGTGTTCTCGGAAAATTTGTGGGAATGGAGACGGACTCACGCTCGTTTACTTCCTACGGCAGACACGAATATTTCAGAAGAATTATGTGTCGCCTTATCGGCAGATGGGTTGAGGACGGCTGGTATGCCGACGATGACGAGGTGCTCGAGGAAATAATAAAGGGCATTTCGTATAATAACGCAATTAAATATTTCGGTTTTTAATTTAACACAGACGCTTTGGAGGAATATATATGAATTTGAATTTGAGACCTAAAGAGGAATGTATGTTTGACGAGATTTCTCTCGGTGAAATTATGCTCAGACTTGACCCGGGCGAGGGCAGAATTAAGACAGCCCGTTCGTTCAGAGCCTGGGAGGGCGGCGGCGAATATAATGTTGCCAGAGGACTTCGCAGATGCTTCGGTATGAAAACAAGTGTTGTCACTGCTTTTGCGGAAAATGAAATCGGTTATCTTATGGAGGATTTGATTCTTCAGGGCGGAGTTGATACTTCGCTCATTAAGTGGATGCCGTTTGACGGTATCGGCAGAACGGTAAGAAACGGTATTAATTTTACCGAAAGAGGCTTTGGCATCCGTGGTGCGGTAGGCGCCTCCGACAGAGGAAATACAGCCGCTTCACAACTTAAACCCGGCGATATTGATTGGGATTATATCTTTGGCACTCTCGGCGTAAGATGGCTTCACACGGGCGGAATTTATGCCGCACTCAGCGAATCTGCCGCTCAGGTTGTTATCGAGGCTGTTAAAAAGGCAAAGCAGTATGGCACGGTCGTTTCGTATGACCTTAACTACCGCCCCTCTCTTTGGAAAGGAATCGGCGGACAAGCCAAGGCTCAAGAGGTCAATAAGGAAATCGCAAAGTATGTTGATGTTATGATAGGAAACGAGGAGGACTTTACCGCCTCTCTCGGCTTTGAGGTTGAGGGCAACGACGCCGACCTTAAGGAACTTAATATGGACGGTTACTATAAGATGATAGAAACCGTAACAAAGGCTTATCCTAATTTTAAGGTTATCGCAACAACGCTTCGTACCGTTAAAACCGCTACGGTAAACGATTGGAAAGCGATTTGCTGGGCTGACGGAAAGATTTATAATTCTCTCGAATACCCCGGACTTGAAATTCTTGACAGAGTCGGCGGCGGCGACAGTTTTGCTTCGGGTCTTATCTACGGTCTTATGACTTTTGAGGACGCACAAAAGGCTGTTAATTACGGCGTTGTTCACGGTGCTCTTGCCATGACTACACCGGGCGATACCTCTATGGCTTCGCTCAAAGAGGTAGAGGCAAAGGTTCACGGCGCAGGTGCAAGAGTACAGAGATAGCACATTTTACGCCTCCCTTTGATAAGGGGAGCGATAAGATATTTAAGGAGAGTAATTATGTCAAATAAAATAGAAACACTCGCAAAAATTCAAGAGGTCGGTATTGTAGCCGTGGTTCGTGCCACTTCGATTGAGCAGGCAGAAAAAATCACGGACGCTTGTATCGCAGGCGGAGTTGCCGCTATTGAGCTTACCTTTACCGTTCCGCATGCAGATAAACTTATCGAGGCTATGAGAGAAAAATATTCCTCGGGTGAAATTATTATCGGCGCAGGCACTGTTATGGATGCTGCTACCGCAAGAATAGCCATTCTCGCAGGCGCAGAGTACATTGTGTCTCCGTATTTTGACCCTGAAACCGTTAAGTGCTGTAACCGCTACGGTATTCCGTCTATGCCCGGTATTTATACTCCTACCGAGGCTGTTCACGCTATGGAATGCGGCGCAGATGTGCTCAAGGTATTCCCGGGCGATATTGCCACTCCGTCTTTTATTAAGGATATTCACGGCCCTATTCCGAATGCCGTTATGATGCCGTCGGGCGGCGTTGATGTCGATAATGTAAAGGATTGGATTAAGGCAGGAGCGGTTGCCGTCGGAGCAGGTTCATCTCTTATTAAGGGTGCAAAAACCGGCGAATACGATAAAATTACCGAGACCGGTAAAATTTTTGTAGAGCGTATCAAAGAGGCTCGTGCCGAGATGAAGAAATAATCGGACGATTTTGTTTGTCTGACTGACATTTGTTTAATAAAGCCGTGTGCGGTCTTTCCGTGACGGCTTTTTTCTTTTTGTGAAATTGCACAAAAAACGCCTGTCCCATTTGTTGTAACAAAGCCGCAAAAAACCCGATTTTAGGCACACTCCCGATTATTAAAAAAATAATTTTTCGTTATTTTTTACAAAATTTATAATACCTTGTTGAAATTTTTGTAGATAGTGTTATATTTAGATTGAAAGACAGGTGAGCCGTTACTCACTTAACTTAATAAGAAGGGGTAAGATGATTTTATGAATAAATACATTGAAGAAGCTATTGCTACGGTTGAACGCAGAGATTGCTCAAAGCCTGAGTATATTCAGTGCGTTAAAGAGGTTTACAGGTCGCTTGAGGCTGTAATTGACAGGCACCCCGAATATGTCGAGGATAATATTCTTGAGCGTATGGCAGAGCCGGACAGACTCATTACATTCCGTATCGCATGGGTTGATGACGCAGGCAAGACCCGGGTGAACAGAGGTTACCGTGTTCAGTTTAACTCGGCTATCGGTCCTTACAAGGGCGGACTTCGTTTTCATCCGAGCGTAAATTCTTCCATTATGTATTTCCTCGGATTTGAGCAGACTTTTAAGAATTCACTTACGGGGCTTCCTATGGGCGGGGCAAAAGGCGGCTCTGATTTTGACCCGAGAGGCAGAAGCAAGGGCGAGATTATGCGTTTTTGCCAGGCATTTATGACAGAACTTTACCGCCATATCGGACCTAATGTCGATGTTCCGGCAGGAGATATAGGCGTCGGCGGACGAGAGATCGGTTTCCTTTTCGGTCAATATAAGAGAATTGCCGATGCTTTTGAAAACGGTGTAATTACAGGCAAGGGTATTTCTTACGGCGGTTCGCTCATCCGTCCCGAAGCAACGGGTTACGGTGCCGTATATTATTTAGAAGAGGTTTTGAAGCATAAGAATGATACCCTCGAGGGCAAGAGAGTTGCTGTATCGGGCTTTGGTAATGTTGCTTGGGGTACTTGCAAAAAACTTGCCGAACTTGGTGCAATTCCCGTTACGATTTCCGGACCCGACGGCTATGTTTATGATAAGGACGGCATTATCACCGACGAAAAAATCAATTATCTTCTCGAGATGAGAGCGTCGGGCAGAGACAGATGCCAAGACTATGCCGACAAATTCGGCGTTCCGTTTATTAAGGGCGAGAAACCGTGGGGCGAAAAAGTAGATATAGTTATGCCGTGCGCTACTCAAAATGAGATTGGTGAAAAAGAGGCAAAGCAGATTATCGCAAACGGCGTAAAGTATTATATCGAGGTGGCAAATATGCCGTCCACCGAGGAGGCTCTTAATCTTGTTATGGCACAGCCGAATATGACAGTCGCTCCGTCAAAGGCTGTAAACGCAGGCGGCGTTTGTGTTTCGGGACTCGAGATGAGCCAGAACAGCCAGAGACTTTCTTGGACTGCCGAAGAGGTTGACGCAAAACTTCATCAGGCTATGATTAATATACATAAGCATTCCGTAGAAGCTGCCGAGAGGTACGGACTTGGTTATAATCTTGTTGCCGGGGCAAATATTGCAGGATTTGAAAAGGTAGCACAGGCTATGATTGAGCAAGGCGTATATTAATAGATATTGTAAAATAAATAAAGCACCGAGAACGCTTAGTCCTCGGTGCTTTTTTACACATTATAAGATTAATTGTTTTGTTTTAGTATGCTTTTTGTCGGTGTAAACCGTGGGGTGCCATTTTGATGCGAGCCAATATGGGTTGTGTTCGTCGTTGTCATCGTACCATTTCTGCGGATAATGTATGCGCTCGTTCGGTGTTGTGCCTGTGATTTTTTCAAAATCGAGGTCCGTCTTTTTGCACAGTATAACAAAATTGCAGTAATCGTATACTTTGCTTTGCGTGCTCACAGTCAAAAACGAATCGGTATAGTTCAGGTCGTATTCCGTATGATACAGCGCACGGGAATAAATTTTATCCTCGTATTCGTCAAAACTTTCCTCTGTCAAATCGCCGTAGAGATTATACGGAAAAACGTAGCCGTTATCGTCGAGCGAATTAGTGTTTACATAAAAAGCGGCGACAACCTGATATGTGTTCTCCTTGCCGTAAAGGTCGCTTACGCTCACTTTTTGCGATGAATTGATATAAGCGTCGGCAGTGAAATATTCGCTTTCAATGTTCGTACTGTCCTGCGTTACGCTGACCGCCTTAAACTGCTGCTCGCTGTCTAATTCTGTGCCGTAATCCGTGTGCGACTGTAACGCATTAAGCGTTTCGGATAAAATGATTCTATCCCCGTCGCCGACAGAAATTGAGCCGACCGTTGATTGGTCACTGCCGTAGGCGTCGCACATATCCTCGGCTATCCCTTTTGGAAATGTGATGCCGTATTTTGTTTCATACGGTTTTAGGTAAGCCGTTTTCGCTTGCGATACAGCGACTGCACCTATAACCGCCGCCAAAATAACGGCAAGAATAATTAATATTATCCTTTTTGCCTTAGGAGGTACAGCTTTGATTTTCGATTTAAGAAAAGCAAAAAAGTTTTTTAAGCCTGCTTTTTTATGCTTTTCCTTTTTGTCCTTCGTCTTTTTATCTTTTACGTCGGAGGGCTTTTTCTTTTTATTATTATTCTTTTTTCGGAATTTCTCCGGCTTGTCTGTTATTTTCTCGGTTGTTTCGTTTTGCTCCTCGGAGAGAGAATTTCTCCTTTTCGGCGGCTCCAACGGTCTTTCGTAAAAGTTTTCGGTGCTTCTGTCGCCGTCGCTTTTTACCGAGGTCAAAACTTCGTCGAGTTCCAAATCCTTGAGAATTTTTTCCAGATTGTTTTCTTTTTCGCTCATCAGTGTATTACAGTCTTTCTTGCGCTGTTAACCGCTCTTTCTATTAATGCTTCGCTGTCAAGCGCCTCTTCTGCTTTTAGTATGTCTTCTATCTGCGGTCTTGTTTTCGGATGTTTCGGGGTGAATACCGTACAGCAGTCCTCATATGGCAAAATCGAGGTTTCAAAGGTGTCTATCTCTCGGGATATTTTTATGATTTCGTCTTTGTCCATACCGATGCACGGTCTGAAAACAGGAAGTGCGGTTGCTTGGTCTGTGCAGCCGAGCGCATATATCGTCTGGCTTGCCACCTGACCCACGCTCTCACCCGTGATAAGTGCCGAACATTTTTGGTGAACTGCGAGTTTTTCCGCTATTTTCATCATATATCTTCTCATTATGATTGTAAAATAAACTTCGGGGCACTTGTCTCTTATTGCCTCCTGAAGTTCGGTAAAGTGCACAACATAAGTTGTGATAGGTCCGCTGTATGCCGCAACCTTACGGAGCAAATCCATAACCTTTTGCTCTGCGAGTTCGGTTGTAAACGGCGGCGAAGCAAAGTGAACGGCAACGAGTTCAATGCCTCTTTTTGCCATCATATATGCCGCAACGGGTGAGTCTATTCCGCCGCTGATGAGAATTGCGCCTCTGCCGCTGGTGCTTACAGGCATACCGCCTGCGCCCTTAATGCTGTCACCGTGGATGAATGCAAAGCGGTCTCTCACCTCTACCGTTACGGTCAGTTCGGGATTGTGCACATCAACCTTTAGGTGATGGTGAGCCGAGAGAATGCAAGCGCCCATCTCTCTGCATATTTCGGGTGATTTCATCTCGAATTTTTTGTCGCTTCTCTTTGCGTTTACCTTAAAGGTGCTTACCTCGTCGAGTCTTTCATTAAGGTATTCGAGAGTCTTTTTCTTTATATCGTCAAAATTTTTTTCTGCAACTACCGCTCTTGAAAGTGCCGCAATACCGAAAACTTTTTTGAGCACATCAACTGCGTCGTCGAGGTCAATATCGTCGTCGAGCGGTTCAACCATAATGGTGGATTGGCTCTTTGTAAATTGGAATTCGCCGATTCCTTTAAGAGCCTTTTTCATATTTTTAATGAGTATGTCCTCAAAGGTGTTTCTGTTAAGTCCTTTGAGCACAAGTTCTCCGTTTTTTATCAGTATAATTTCTTTCATCTTATTTATTCTCCGGTTAGATGGGATAGTCCCTTACAGTTTCCTTTATCGCTTGTGCCAGTTCATTGACATCTTCTTTCGTGTTTGTCCTGCCGAAACTTATGCGTATTGATTTTTCTATAACCTTGTCGCCGAGTTTCATCGCAGTCAGCACATGGCTTTTCTTTCCTTTGGCACACGCCGAGCCGTTACTTACATATATGCCGTATTTTCCCGACAGGTGCTGAACTATTGTCTGGCTTGTCATAAAGGTGGGTATGTATACATTCAGTATGTAGTCGGACGAGGTGTCGGGATTGTTTATCTTTACTCCGTCTATCGCCTCGAGCGTCTTTCTTGCGTAAGCGTTGAGTTCGTGCATTTTTTCGCTTAATTCTTTTAAGTCGGGAATTTGAGCCGCCGCAACGCCGAAACCTGCGATTAACGGTGCCGCCTCGGTGCCGGGGCGAATTTTTCTTTCCTGCTCACCGCCGTAAGTTCTGGGGACTATTCTCGTGCCCTTTTTTATGTATAATGCGCCTGCTCCCTTTGGACCGTGGATTTTGTGCGCCGTGATTGTCACCATATCTGCGCCGATTTTTGACGGTTTAATTTCAATCTTTCCGTAAGCCTGCACACAGTCTACGTGTATCAGTGCAGGAGCGTTCGCTCTTTTTACCGACTTTTTTATCGCCTTGACGGGGAGTATAGAGCCGACTTCGTTGTTGATATACATCATTGAGACTAATATTGTGTCGGAATTTACCGCTTCAAAAATTTGCTCCTCTGTGATATTGCCGTACTCGTTCGGGGTCAGTTTTATTACCTCAAATCCCTGCTTTTCGAGTTCGTTTACCGCTTCGATTATGCTTTCGTGCTCTATTGCCGTGGTGACTATTCGATTGCCCTTTCGTTTGCCTGCCGCAGCCGCACCGAAAATCGCAAGGTTGTTTGCCTCTGTTCCGCCGGAGGTAAATATAATTTCGTCGGCATCGCACGAGAGAGTTTTTGCTATCTTTTCCCTTGCGTTTCTCACTTCGTAATTAGCCTCGAGACCCTCTTTGTGAAACGAGGACGGGTTGCCGAATTTTACCGTGAGCATCTCATATATTTTGTCGGCAACTTCTTTTGTCGGCTTTGTTGTTGCGCTGTTGTCAAGATATGCACTCATTATTTGTTTCTCAGTTCCTTTAACTTCATAACGGCTATTATCGTCTTTGCGTCTTTGATTTCGCCCGACATTACCTTTGCACAGAGGGTTGAAAACTTCATTGTGCTTGCCTGCAAAAATTCGTCATCGTCCAGTTCCTGCTCCGTAAAGGTCGGGTTTTCCGCCGCATACAGCCTTATTATTTCGTTTGTGTATCCCGGAGTGGGATATATTTCGCCCAGCGGCGTCAACTTTTCGCATACTGCTCCGCATTCCTCGTGAAGTTCACGCAGTGCCGCATCGTATGGGTCTTCGTCCTTTTCCAGTTTGCCTGCCGGGATTTCGTAAATCATTTCTTTATATGGGTATCTGAATTGGCGAACGAGCAAAACTTCGTCGTTCTCGTTTAAGCAAATTATTCCGACTCCGCCCGGGTGGTCAACGCATTCTCTCGTTGCCGGTTTATCATTTGAGAGAATAACATCGTCTTGGTGCACACTGATGACATTTCCGCTGAATATGCCCTGCACATTTTCGCATCGTTCGTAGAGTCCGAGCGCAACCGCCTCAACATCTTCCACCTTGTCGATTATATATTTTGCTCCGCTTTCTATAAATTCAAATTTAGAACCGAAGCCCCACAAGACGCCGACGCTAGTAACGCCTGTCTCTCTCGCTCCGTCTATATCGTAAAAACGGTCGCCCACCATAATCGCCTCATCGTTTTGAACATTGAGTTCTTTAAGGCATCTGTCGATTATGCTCTGCTTTGTTTCGCAGTCCGCAGTAAAACTTACCGCACTTATGTAATCAAAAAGGTCAATAAGTCCCGCTTTGATAAGTAATTCCTCAACATAATTAATCGGCTTTGAGGAGGCTATTCCCAGTTTCATTCCGTCATTTTTCAGCCTTTGAAGAAGCGACGGTATACCCGGATAAAACTCGCTTTCATACAGTCCGATATTTGTATATCGCTCCCTGTATTTTTTTACCAGTTTTTCGGCGTCTGCGGCGCTTTGGTTAAATTTCTCCTGAAATGTAACCAGCAACGGAGGCCCTATAAAAAAGTCGAGTTCTTCCCAGTCGGGACTCTCTATGTCAAATGCGTCGAGCGCAAATTTTGCACTTTTTTTTACTCCGATGCCTGTGTCGCAAAGGGTGCCGTCAAAGTCGAAAATTACTGCTTTAGTCATTATTTGGATTCCACCTTACTCATAAATCGTTCGCCGTTTACGACAAATCTGGTTATTGTTCCTTTTCCGATAATGTCCTCTTTGCTGTCCGTTGCGATTACATCAAAGGTGAGTTTTCTTCCGTCAACCGCTTTGAGCGTTGCGCTTGCTTTTATCAGTTCGCCCAGTCCGCTCGCCTTGTCGTGGGTGATGTTGATGGCTGTGCCCACCGTTGTCTCTCCCTCGTCAAGCAGGCTCTCACACGCCGAGCAGGTAGCCTTTTCCATAAGTGCAATCATATACGGAGTTCCGAGAACCTCGAGTGAGCCGCTTCTTGCCGCAATTGCGGTGTATGCTGAATTTACGAGAATCATAGCCTCGCCTTTTAATTCGTGTTCAAATTCTTTCATATTTTGCTCCTATCCCCCAATATAATGTTTAATTATAGCATATTATAATAATTATAGCAAGTAGGAGCATTGCCAAGCCTCTCTTGATAAGGGGAGCAGATAGAATTTAATTGTCTCTTCTTGAAAACGAAAAGCACAAACAGCGAAGCTGTTTACCGTCTAAAACTGAAATTTTTATTGTTCATTTTGCGTCCTTGAAAACGAATACAATATAATAATCCCAGTGCGTTTTATTCCATTATAAACGCAAAAAGAAAAAGAGACGGGCGTAACACTCGTCTCTTTCCCTCTCTGTCTATAACAAACTATAGGAGGACAGGAACTCAAAACGGTTGCGGCTCCGTTTTGAGCGTACACACATTATAGTAAATTGTTACCAAGTTGTCAAGTTAAAAGTTTAGACTTTTTTTGCATTTTATACAAAAACCGACTTTTATTGACTTTTTTCTATACAAAACAATCTTTTTGTCGCATTTTGTCGATATATTTTTGGGACTAATTAGTCGAAAAATATTGACATAATACATATGTTCTACTAATATGGATATTAGATTAGCGAACCACTCAAGTTAATCAATATACAGAAAGAAGGGCATACGATGACAATTAATGAATTGGCTCATGAATATGAGCAGCAGTATAAGATACTTTCCGCAAGACTTGACGCAATGAAACCTTTGCTGAATGTTTACCGTGGAAACGACCTTGTTCTGCTGAGAAGAAAAATTAGAATATACTACGATATGGCTTGTGAATGCAAAAGAACTGCATCAATGCTTTTTGGTTATTATGATGAGGAGGACCTGTATGATTGATTTTACGGAAAATTATTTTAACTCGAATTACTCTCAGCTTGACGGCTACGACAGAGAAAAGGCAAAGCAAAAGGCACTTCAGACCGTTGTGCCGCTGATAATGGATAACGAGCTTACGCCAAAGCAAAATATTTGTCTGAGATATAAGTACATAAATAATAAAAATCAAAAGGAAATTGCCGAACTCCTTAAACTTTCTCAGCCCACCGTATCAAGGCATATAAATGCCGCAAAAGACATTATGAATAATTCGCTCAAGTATTGCTATATCGCTTTGTCTAAGGCTATTGACGAATACGAAAGACTCAGTACACAGTAAAATTTAATATTATTTCGCTTTTATATTTTAATCCTGTACCCTAAAAAGTGTTTGCTTTTACATCTTTTTTAATGGTTAATGCGGTTGTATAATAATCCTATATAATTTGATTATATTTGATTTTATAAGGAGAAAACAAAATGAAAACAAAAACGAAAACCAATGTAAAAAAGATTTGTCTTACCGGACTTATGGCGGCTATGGTTACGGTATGCACGGCATTTATTAAGATACCTACGGGAATTAATGCAGGTTATCTTCATTTCGGCGACAGTATGATTTATATCAGCGGCTGTATTCTCGGCCCCTGGGCACTTTTGGCTTCGGCAATCGGCGGCGCACTTGCGGATATTTTGGCAGGCTCGCCTCAGTGGGCGATAGCCACCGCAATCATAAAGGCACTCAATGCCGTGCCGTTTGTAATTATGGCGGCTGAATATAAAAAGAAGAATAATACCGTTAAAGTTGTTAATAAGTACACTTCGCCTATGGTCATTGTTTCCGGTCTTATTACGATTTTCGGTTATCTTCTCGCAGAGGGAATTATGTATTCGTTCCCGTCGGCACTCACCTCTGTTCCGTTTTCTGTTGTTCAGGCTGTGGGTTCTGCGATTATATTCTTTGTTGTCGGTAAGATTTTTGATAAGGCGAATTTACAAAAATATATCTGATATTGATATTAAATCAGGCTTGGTAAGGGACTTTATCGGGCAGTCTAAAGTAAAGTAAAACAGCACCTCGTTTTGAGGTGCTGTTTTGCGTACCCCGTCGCTACTCGGGATACAAAGGAGTAAATTTATATAAAATCTAAAAGGCTATATATTAAAAGGTTGGGGAAGTTATTCCGGCAACCTTGGTTGCAACCGTGTTTTATAATTTGTTGATTACGGTGAAAGCGTCAGACTTGATGTCTAAATCTGCCGGGTTGTGGTCTTTTGGTACTTTGTTCTTTACCATAGCTCCGCTGATCATAAAGAAAGCCACATCTTTGCTGAGCCTTCCGTAGTCAACATTAAGGATTTTTGATGTTACCTTTTCGCTGAAGAAGTTTACCAGCGGTCCCATCATAAATGCTGTGATAATAGTTCCGATGCCGATGTTTTTTACACCGGATAAATCACCTTTTAACAGTGCGGTCAATCCGCCGCTGACAATCAGTCCGATAAGTATTACGAGTACATCTGTAAATACTCTTGCCCATTTATACGGAATGTTTGTCGCTCTGTTTATCATAAAACCGATGCTGTCGTAAGGACCTACACCGATGTTGCAAACAAAGAACAGAGAGCAGGAAAAGCACAAAACCACAATGCCTGCCGCAAGTAAAGCAATGCGAAGTGCAAGACCGTCGCCGCTCGCTTTAACGCTTGGCTCAATAATCTTTTCAAACAATTCGCACGAGTAACCGACGCCAACCATATTAATCAATGTGCCTACACCGATGAGTCCACGGTGAGCAACTATAACCACAAAAACTATGATTACAGCGTTGACAATCATCTGATAGGTTCCGTAGCCTATTCCCAATGTCGAAGAGATGTTCATATTCATTGATGTAAAGGGGTCAACACCAAAGCCCGAAACGGAAAACAATGCAATCCCCAATCCCATGACTACTATGGAAAGGACGGTCAACACAACACGCTTAACCATATTATGTTGAACAAACATATCTTTAATATATCCGTATGCTTCCTTTTCAAACTTTTTCATGAATATGCCTCTCACCCGGCAACAATTTTGCCTTTTTCCTCTCTCTTGCACACATTATATACTGCTAAGAAGAAAAATCAAGACCTTTTGGTGATATTCTAGGTTTTGTATAGTGTAACCAAAGTTATTTGGCAAAATTTGTGCATATTGCACAATAGTTATTCCATTTGTTTCCCCAAAAACGAGGCGGCAACCTGAACAAGTTTAATGTCCGCTTCGCTCGGAAGTTCGCCGCTGTCGCCGTCAAAAAGCGCTACCGCACCGCTGACATCGCCTGCATATATGATGGGATATACCACCTGCGCCTGCCTGTCGTACCCCTCGATTGCGGACATAGACGGCACTTTGTCGGTCTTTATGTGGATTTGTCTGTTCGTCATAAGTTCCTCGAGACTCTTCGTAACTCTGCGTTCGAGCACTTCTCGCTTGTTAATTCCCGACGCCGCTATTACGTGGTCGTTGTCCGTAATTACTACGGGCAACCCTGCCCCCTTGTGAAGCACTTCGGCGTATTCTCCTGCCATGCCCGACAGTTCTCCTATCGGCGAGTATTTTTTGAATATGACTTCTCCCTCGCTGTCGGTGTATATTTCAAGCGGGTCACCCTCTTTGATTCTGAAAGAGCGGCGGATTTCCTTTGGTATTACTATTCTGCCAAGGTCATCGATTCGCCTAACGATACCTGTTGCTTTCATTTTCATTCTCCTAATCCTATATTTTTTACTGTTATATTTTGCACATTTAATTCCGATTAATACCACCCGAGCGCTTCTATTTTTTGGAAAAAAGACGGATTTCTGCCGCTTTATAAAAATATGGTTTTACCCGTTTGTTTTTCAGACAGTATATTATGTCTTGATATTATTTTAATAAAAATGTAAAATGTATGTATTAAGCAATAAAATACAAGGCGTAAGGAGTTGAAGTTTTGCATAACGGCAAGTAATAACTTTGTATATTTCTGATTCTCCGTCGGTATAAATTTGCATTATTGCTTATTTTGTGTTATTATATATTGTATTTATTTTTACAATATAGAGAAAACGGAGGAGAAGGAATGACTACGGCACAAATTTGTATGATGGCTTCCATTGTTGTCTATCTGTTCGCTATGGTGCTCATCGGTGTTGCTTATTCAAAAAAGACAAAAAATGTCAGTGATTTCTATTTGGGAGGAAGAAAACTCGGCCCGCTGGTTACCGCTATGAGTGCGGAGGCTTCGGATATGAGCAGTTATTTGCTTATGGGTCTGCCGGGACTCGCTTTGCTTACAGGCACTGCGGATGTGGGTTGGACGGTTATCGGTCTTGCGGTAGGTACTTATCTTAATTGGCTTATCGTTGCAAAGAAGTTGAGAAATTATTCGGCACATATCGGTGCGATTACAATTCCTGATTATTTTTCGATAAGATATAAGGATGATAAGAGAATTCTTATGGCACTTACTGCCCTTATTATTATAATTTTCTTTGTTCCGTATACCGCTTCGGGATTCAGTGCCTGCGGTAAATTGTTCGGTACTCTTTTCGGCGTTGATTACCATATTGCTATGGTTGTTTCGGCTGTTATAATTGTCGGATATACCTCGCTCGGCGGCTTTAATGCGGCATCGTTTACCGACTTTATCCAGTCAATAATTATGACTATTGCCCTGATAATTGTTGTTATCTTCGGCATCAGTAAGGCAGGCGGTATCGACGCTGTTGTAAATAACGCAAAGGCTCTTGACGGATATTTGAGTATGTTTACCTCGTATTCAAGAACAGCGGTCACCGAAACGGGAACGAGTGCTCCGTACAGCATTTTGACCATAGTTTCTACCCTGGCTTGGGGTCTCGGATATTTCGGAATGCCTCACATTCTTCTCAGATTTATGGCTATCGAAAATCCGAATAAGATTAAAACTTCTCGTCGTGTCGCAACTGTTTGGGTTGTGATTTCCATGGCGATTGCGGTAATTATCGGTATCGTGGGCAACGCTCTTATGAACGGCGGTATTATCTCATCCGTTGCCGCAGACGGCACTCCTGCCGATAAAGAAACCATTATTATCCTTGTTGCGAAATTTCTTGCCGAGCACGGTATTGTTCCCGCTCTCGTTGCAGGCGTTATTCTTGCAGGTATTCTTGCCAGCACGATGTCAACTTCGGACAGCCAGCTTCTTGCGGCTTCGTCTTCTGTCAGTGAGAACATTCTCGGCGGATTGTTCAAGTTAAATTTGAGCGAAACCGCAAAGATGATAGTTGCCCGTGTAACGCTTATCGTTATTGCACTTATCGGCATCGTTGTTGCGTGGGATCAAAACAGCAGCGTGTTTAAGATTGTATCATTTGCTTGGGCAGGCTTCGGCGCAGCGTTCGGACCTGTTATGCTACTTTCTCTTTTCTGGAGAAGAAGTAATAAATACGGTGCAATCGCAGGCGTTTTCGCAGGCGGAGCGATGGTTTTCATCTGGAAGTTTGTCATTTCGGGTCTTTCGCCGGTACTCGGCGTGTATGAACTTTTGCCGGCTTTTCTTACGGGTCTTGTAGTAAATGTGGTTGTGTCTCTTCTCACACCTAAGCCGGAAAAAGAAATTACAGACGCATTCGACGAAGCTAAGAAAATTAAGTAATAAACAGTATTTATTTTATTGGGAGTTAATATGCACGAATCAGGAGAAATGTACCTTGAAACAATTTATGTTTTGAGTCAAAAGCAGCAGAATGTCCGTTCCATCGATGTTGCGGAGGAAATGGGCTTTTCAAAGCCGAGCGTAAGCCGTGGCGTCAGTATTTTGAAACAGCAGGGATACTTAACCGTTGACGGAAACGGCTTTCTCGAGTTGACCGACAGCGGTATGGATTTGGCAAAAAAGATATATGAGCGCCATACTGTTTTGACCGAAGCACTCGTAAAACTCGGCGTCGATCCCGAGATTGCTCAGCAGGACGCCTGCAAGATGGAGCATATTATCTCCGACGAAACTCTAAACGCTTTCAAAAGGCATATGGGTAAGGACTGAATGTTTGCTGAAAATTTTAATACAGCATAACTTAAATGGCTTGGGAATGTGAAATTCCCGAGCCTTTATTTCGGTCGATTTATTTTTATTGGTGTAGTTTTTGGGCTTTTATCAGCCGTTCGGTCTTTTTAAATTTTGTATTAATAATGAAACGATAAACTTTACTTGTATTTTGTTATAGTATAATATATAATAAAATAAATTATATTAGATTATGTATAGCAGAAACGGTGAAAGTTTGAAATTTTTAGCGATAGGGGATGTCGTGTCCTCGCAGGGGTGCGATTATTTAAGGGATAATCTGCCGAAACTCAAAAGAGAATACGGTGCGGATTTTGTCATCGTAAACGGAGAAAACAGTGCGGTGGGAAACGGCGTTACGCCAAAGAGCGCACAGCATATTTTTACGAGCGGCGCAGATGTTATTACTCTGGGCAATCATTCGCTCAGGCGGCCTGAAATCGCCGATTATCTCGACGAAAACGAATTTATCATAAGACCGTATAATTACCACTCTTCGGCTCCGGGCAGGGGCACTGCGATTATTGAGAGGGGTGCGTTTAGGGCGGCTGTAATTAATTTGCAGGGCACTGCGTTTCTCGAGCCGATAGAAAATCCGTTCATCGCCGCAGACAGAGAGATTGAGCGGCTGAATGAAGAAGGCATAAAAAACATAATCATAGATTTTCACGCAGAAGCTACGGGTGAAAAAAAGGCTCTGGGCTTTTATCTTGACGGCAGGGTGTCTGCCGTTTTCGGAACCCACACTCACGTGCAAACTTCGGACGAGCAGATTTTGCCGCAGGGAACGGGATATATTACAGACCTCGGAATGACGGGTCCGTATTTTTCGGTGCTCGGCGTTGAGCCGGAAAAGGTGATATATAAATTGAAAACAAATTTGCCTGTCAGATTTTCAAACCCCGACGGCGAATGTACGCTTGAGGGAATATTCTTTGAGACAGATGATAAAACAGGTAAAACTGTTCATATAGAAAGGTTTAGAAAATGACAAAGAAGATTTTGTCAATACTTCTTGTGGCGGTGATTGCTTTTAGCGTTCTTGTCGGTTGCGGCAAGAAAAAAGAAACGGTCAATCCCGAGCCCGTGACTCAGCAGACGGCGCAGGTTATAGCCGACACCACGAGCTTTAAGATAAGTTACACTCAGTCGGATTCGCTTAATCCTTACGAGACCGATACGCTTAATAATATGGTGGCTGACGATTTGGTTTATGAGCCGCTGTTTCGTTCGGACGAAAGTCTTGACGTTCAGCCGGAACTTGCAGGCTCGTATTCATATGAGAAGCCTAACGTGCTGTATGTAACGCTCGTCAGCGGACTTGAATTTTCAAACGGTGATGTGCTTGATGCGTCGAGCGTTGTCGATGCGTTTAATAATGCAAAAAAATCTTCGCTTTGGAGTGCGGCTCTGTCTCCGATTACTAATGCCGAGGCGGTGAGCGATACGGTTGTCAGCTTTAATTTAAGTTATAAAAACGAATACGCACACAGGCTCTTGACTTTTCCGATAGCAAAGACGGTTGACGGCGAAAAGTATGCGCTCGGAAGCGGAAGATATAAATTTACAGAGGGCGACGGTAATGTTTATGCCGAACTTAACGAGAATTACAGAGAGGACTTTAATCCTCGCTTTACCAGAATTCAACTTGTAAACATTCCTGCGACCGATTCCATAAATAATGCACTGAATATAGGCAATATCAGTTATGCCTATCGTTCCCCGGGAGCAGACGATATATCGTCGCTAAAGTGCAATAAAAAGAGAGTCAGCCAAAATAATCTGGTCTATGTCGGAATGAACAGTTCTTCGTCGGTTGCTTCAAATGTGAATATAAGAAAAGCGGTGTCGCTTGCGATTGACAGAGATACGATAGTAAAGAGTGCATATCAGGGTTGTGCAAAATCGGCTACTTCGATTTTTCACCCGTCGAGCAATCTCGGCAGAGAAACAAAAATGTTTTTCTCCGCAGCAGATACGGCAGGTGCAAAGCAGGCGATAGCAAAAAGCGGGATTTCATCTCCGTCGCTGACCCTTTTGGTAAACAGCAATAAACTCAGAATTTCTGCCGCACAACTGATTAAGCAGCAACTTGAGGCGGTCGGATTTAAGGTTAATGTAAAACAACTCGGCGAGAGCGAATATTTTGAGGCATTGAAAAACGGTTCGTATGATATTTATCTCGGTGAGACTAAAATACCCGGCGATATGCGTCTTAGTTCGTTTTTTGACTCCTCGGGTGCAACCGCTTACGGTATAGACCAAAACAGCTCGTGTGCTTCGGCTTACGGTGAGTATCTCAACGGCGAGAGGGAAATAGGCGGCTTTACCCTTGAATTTTCAAATGATATGCCATTCGCACCGCTTGTTTACCGTGACGGAATAATTTGTTATTCTAAGGCGATTCACGGTGATATACAGGGCTGCTACGGCGATTTCTTTACAAATATTGAGGATTGGTATTATAACTGATTTAATCGGAGGTATTATATGATAAAGTATGAAAATCAAAACGGATATATCGAAATAACGAATAATTATTTTGCTAAGCTTGTAGGTAATGCGGCTCAAAGTTGCTTCGGCGTAACCCGAATGGTCAGCTCAAACGCTATGCAGAGTATTAAATCCGTTATTAAGAACAAGGTTGAGCGTGCCTCTGATATGGATAATTCAAGTCAGGGCATAACGGTAAAGAGTGTAAACGGTGCTCTGGTTATCGACCTCAACATTGCTGTCTCCTACGGTGTAAATATCAGCGCCATAGCAAACAGCATAGTAAACAAAGTGCGCTATACCATAGAGAGCGCAACAGACCTCAAGGTGTCGGAAGTAAATGTGCATATTGAGGGAATAGACAGTATTAACTGATTCGGAGGATGACTTAATGATTACAGGACAGATGTTTCGTGACGGAGTCATTTCCGGAGCAAACAATATTGCAAACAGCAGACAGGCGGTAGACGCACTTAATATTTTCCCTGTTCCCGACGGCGATACGGGAACAAATATGTCTATGACTATCGCTTCTGCGGCAGATGAGGTAAAGGATTTGCCCGATGATGTCGCACTCTGCGATGTTGCAAAAAAGACGGCAGGTGCTTTGCTTCGTGGAGCCAGGGGAAATTCGGGCGTTATTTTGTCTCTTATTTTCAGAGGCTTCAGCAAGGCGTTCAAGGGTCTTGAAGAGGCAGGGGGCAAGGATGTTGCCCGAGCATTCAGAGCCGGTACGGACGCCGCATACAAGGCGGTTATGAAGCCTACCGAGGGTACTATTCTCACTGTTGTGAGATGTGCCGCAGAGGCTGCCGAAAATATGGCAGAGATAAATGACGACCCTATGGAGGTTTGCGTTGCGGCTCTCGAGGCGGCAAAGACGGCTCTTGCCTCCACGCCCGAACTTTTACCTGTGCTTAAGCAGGCAGGCGTTGTTGATGCAGGCGGTCAGGGCTTTTTGCTCGTTTTGCAGGGTATGGAGAGCGTATTCGGCTATAATGCCATCATTCGCCCCGTAGGCGAGGAAGCAATTGCCGACGACAAGGACTTAAAGGCTGAGGAAAATGCACAAGAACCCACTCTTTCTTACAGCGTTAAATTTACGGTTTATAAAAATTCAAAGGCAAAGGAAAGCGACCCTATTAAACTTCGTGCATATCTCGAGGCAATCGGAGAGAATGTAACGGTGTCCGAGGACGGCGGAAAAATCGAGGCTGAACTTTGCACCGATGCTCCCGGTAATGTCATTACAAACGCTCTTAAATACGGTCAACTTTATGATATTACGCTGGAAAATCTGCGTGAGCCGATTGAGGAGCACTCGGAGGAGAAGCAGGTTTCGGCGGTTGCCGAGCCGATTAATGATTACGGTTTTGTTTCTGTTTGCGCAGGTGACGGTCTTACCGAACTTTTTAAGGATTTGGGTGCAGATTCCGTTGTGAGCGGCGGTCAGACAATGAATCCGTCAACAGACGATATAGTTAATGCCGTTCTTTCCGTTCCGGCAAAGGTGGTTTATGTTTTGCCTAATAATAAGAACATCATTATGGCGGCTCAAATGGCAAGGGACGAGATTAAGGACAGAAAGGTTGCAGTTCTCGAAACAAAGACGATTCCGCAGGGAATTTCCGCAATGCTCGCATTTGACGAAACGGTGAGCGTTGAGGAAAATGTTGAGACGATGACGGCACAAGCCGGTTTGACAAAAACCGCAAGCGTTACTTTTGCGGCAAGAGACAGCGAGGTAGACGGCAAGCCGATTAAAAAAGGACAGATGATGGGACTGTGTAACGGTGCGATTAAGTTCATCGGCGAGGATAAAGAGGAAATCGCCTTTAATTCTGCCGCAGAACTTTTCAATCCTGAGGAAAACAGCCTTATTACTGTAATTTACGGCAAGGACGAAACCGAGGAAAACGCAAATAAAATAGAGCAAATGCTAATTGATAAACTCGGCGATGATGTCGAGGTCAGCGTTGTGGACGGCGGACAGCCTGTTTACTACTATATTATTTCGGTGGAATAAATGAATTACGGTGAATATGATATTCGATATCTTAAAGGTGTAGGAGAAAAAACAGCCCGACTTTATAATAAGTTGGGCATTTTCACCGTTGATGACCTTATTCGCCATTATCCCAGAAAATATCTCGACTACGGCAATACCGTATCTGTTAAGGATGCACCGCCCGATACCCCTGTTTTTATTAAAGCGACCATGATTACTCCCGTTAAGGAGTCGATGATTCGTAAGGGGCTTACGCTTTATAAGTGTAATTTCTCGGACGGCGAAACCGTTATAAGGGTTACGATTTTTAATAATAAATATCTTGCAAAAGCACTGAGAACTTTTGACGATTATATTTTGTACGGAAAGGTGGAGAAAACCTTTACCTCCGCCTCAATGAGTTCACCGCAGATTGAGCGTGCCGATAAGGCAGAGGTGCACCCTGTTTATCCCACTACGGAGAAACTGTCGGTTAAGGCGATTTCAAATTCCGTGAGGAACGCTCTTGCTCTTGTCGGCAAAATTCCCGAGACCCTGAGCGACGATATACTTAAAAAATACGACCTCGTTTCGCTTGATTTTGCGACGAGGCAGATACATTTTCCGACCGATGAAAAAAACGTCGAACCTGCCCGACACAGGCTTATTTTCGACGAACTTTTGACCCTTCAACTCGGACTTTTGAAACTTAAAGAAAAGGATGTAAAGGGCAATTCGTGCAAGATAAAAAAAGATTTTACGAATGAATTTTATTCGCTCTTGCCGTTTACTCCGACGGGCGCCCAGCAAAGAGCCGTTGCCGATTGCATAGAGGATATGCAGTCGGACAGAATGATGAACAGACTTATTCAGGGCGATGTCGGCTCTGGCAAAACGGCAGTTGCCGGGGCGGTTATCTATACTGTGATTAAAAACGGAGCACAGGCGGCTTTGATGGCACCTACCGAAATACTTGCCACCCAGCATTTTGAAAGTTTTAAGAAACTGTTTGCATCCACCGATGTCAGGGTTGCATTGCTTACGGGTTCGGTTAAGGCCGGTGAAAAAAAGGAGATAAAAAGAGCACTCTGCAACGGCGAGATTGATTTAATCGTCGGCACTCACGCTCTTATTCAAAATGATGTCGAATTTGAAAATTTAGGTCTTGTGTGTACCGATGAACAGCACCGTTTCGGCGTTCAGCAAAGGGCGAACCTTGCCATGAAGGGCGATAATCCGCATTTGATGGTAATGTCTGCCACCCCAATTCCGAGAACGCTTGGGCTGATTATTTACGGCGATTTGGATATAAGTCTGCTCGATGAACTTCCGCCCGGACGGCAAGAGATACGCACGGATGTTGTCACTTCGGCTTATCATAAGAGAATTTATAAATTTATTCGAGATGCAGTTGACAGAGGGGAGCAGGCGTATATAGTTTGTTCGCTCGTTGATGAGGGCGAGAGCGACCTTATTTCCGCAAAGGAATATGCCGATAATCTTGCAAAAAACGAATTTGTCGGATACAGTGTCGGCTTGCTCCACGGAAAGATGAAACCTGCCGAAAAGGATAAGGTTATGCAGTCTTTTGCCGAGGGCGAAACGCAGATTTTGGTTTCCACTACGGTGGTTGAGGTAGGCGTTGATGTGCCTAACGCCACCGTTATGCTTATAGAAAATGCCGACCGCTTCGGTCTGTCTCAACTTCATCAGTTAAGGGGCAGAGTAGGCAGAGGGAAGAATAAGAGTTATTGCATTCTTGTTTCGGATAATAAGAGCGACTCCTCCCGAGAGCGGCTTCAGGTTATGAAACATACCTCAAACGGCTTTGACATTGCCGACTACGACCTTAAAAGCAGAGGCCCCGGCGATTTCTTCGGCAAGCGTCAGCACGGTCTGCCCGACCTCAAAATCGCAGATATGCTCGAGGATACCGAGACACTTCGGCAGTGCCGTGAGTGTGCGCTGAAAATGCTCGAGAGCGACCCGAGGCTTGACGGTTATCCCGAACTTTGCGAGAGGATAAATAATATGTTCAGAAAGACGGATTATTGATGAAATATAAATATGAACTTCATACTCACACCAAATACGGCTCTCGTCAGTGCGGCAGAACAGAGCCAAAGGACATAGCAAGAATGTATAAAGAAAAAGGCTACTCGGGTATAGTCGTTACCGACCATTACAGCCCGCTCACCTTTGATTTCTTCCACGGATATTTTAACCCGAAAAAGTTTATTGATTGCTATATCGGTGCATATCTCGATATGAAAAAATATGAGGACGAGCACTTTTCCGTTATGTTCGGTATGGAGATCAGGCATTATGCTACGGCTAATGATTATCTGATATACGGCGTTGATGAAAACTGGCTCAGACAGCAGGGTAATTTGCTCCTCTTGTGGGAAAAGCAGATGAGTGAACTTATGCACAGTCAGGGTTATTTGGTTTATCAGGCACATCCGTTTCGCCCGGGTATAACACGCTGTAATCCCGATTACATAGACGGTGTTGAGATTTATAACGGCAAAACGCCTAAAAAATCTAACGAAAAAGCGGAGCAATGGGCAAGGGAAAATGATAAACTTATGGTCTCCGGTTCTGATTTTCATGTCCCGTCTCAACTTGCACGAGGAGGTATAATCACCGATAAACCGATTAAAAATAATGCTGACTTGCTCGCCACACTTAAATCAATGGATTTTGAGATGATTAAAACATATTAATATTGTACGGATAAATTAAACTCCTTTTGACTTTAGATAAGCCAAAAGGAGTTGTTTTTTAGCACTGTAATAATTTTTTATTTGCAGGGACGAACTCTGTTCGACTGCTTTGTTCGTCTGTTTTTTGTGTTTTTATTTTTGTTAAATCTCATACGAATTTAATGATATTCTGTAAACCTTTACGCCGTGCGGCTTTATCGAGGCTTTAATCGTGTCTCTGTGGAAGATTTCATCTGTCCAAAGGTCGTGAACTTCTGCGCTGTTCGTACGGCTCATATTGAGATATGCGTCCTCTTTGAGGTCATTTAATTCGTACTCAATTTCTTTGTTTTTATTGCTCTTATTAAAGAAACAGATTGCAACATCACCGCCCGAAAGGGGTCTTGCGATAATGTCAACGCTGCCCTGCCTGCCGATTTTCTTTGCCGGCTTAACGAGCGGGTCTTGGTCGATTGCGATAAGTTCTTTATTTTTAAGAATGCTCAAAATAATCTGAGATTTTTTATCCTCATTTAAGAGAGTGCGAATATCGTTTCCGAGCACGAGCGGAGCCGCCATCATACACCAAAGGGTGAAGTGCGATTTGTTTTCCTCGGGAGTAAGTTTTCCGTTTCCTACTTCGAGCATATCGGGGTCGTTAATGTGAGACGGAGAAGCGTATTCATAAAGCGGCAGCGTGCGCTTGTAAATATGAACAATGCTCCACCATTTTGCCATAATATCGTGGGTGGTGCGCCACATATTGCCCGCCTTTGCTCCCCATTTCCACGGATGATTTGTGCCCCATTCGCAGATAGAATATGTTATCGGCTTTTCCTCCGTGTTTTCAAACATAGCCCATGACGCCGTTGCGTTTTCGAGAGCCTTGCCCATTCTTCTGTATTGAATGTATGCAGAGTCAGCACGGGTGACAACCGGATTTTGAAGAGTAATGTTGTTTTCGCCTGCGTTCATTTTAACCGTCAGTTGAACCCTTGCATCCGGAGTAAATGCGACTGACGGCGGAAAGAAGATTTCGTAAATTTTGCCGTTTACATCAAGTTGCATATACGGCTTTTTCTTTGACGCAATTTTTTTATAATGAACGGTAAATACATATTCGCCGTCTTGAGCAAGATTAACCACATATGAAGCCTTGCCTGCGCCGTGATTCAAAAAGGCAATACCTTTTCCTGTGGGCAAATCCTTTACCTTGACTGTCTTTGCTCTGCCTGTGAACTTTGCCTTGTCGGGCGTGAGCCTGAGTGACTCTCTTTCGCCCTTACTGCTGATGGAAATGTACTCGATAATCGGAGTTTTTCCGCTGATTTTTTCGTTGTGGCAGTAGTCGTATTTGAAAAATTCTATGCCCCATGATGCAAAGGTTTTTGCATCCAATTCCTCGTTGCCGAGCGATGCAGGCAAATCTTCGCAGGTGAGCGTACCGTTTGAAGAGTAAATTCCGAGTTTTAAGCCCAGGGTGTTTACATCGTTACACAGTGCTCTGATTCCGCTCGGAAAACTTTCCATATCGCCTCTGAGCATACCGTTTTCGTCTCTCATGGAACTGTGCCAGCAGTCGTCGAGATTAATGTACTTGTAGCCTGCCCCTGCAAGTCCCGTGTCAACCATAGCCTTAGCTGTGTCTAAAATCAAGTCCTCGTCTATATGGTTGCGGAATGTGTTCCAGCTTGACCAGCCCATAATCGGGAGTTTTTCGCCGCCGACATAGTCCTTGTCCTTTGACGAATCGATTGTCATTTTTGACGGCGGAAACGCTTTCATTGCACACAGCGGACAGTTTCCGTCTGCCTTTGTAGACAAAAACCAGGTGACGAACAGCACCAGCGCTATTACAATTATCGTAATGACTAAAATGACAAAAATCATATTAATCCTATCTCCTCAAAATAATTTATTTCATCCTGTGCGCATTTAAGAGTTTCTCTGTCGGAGAGATTTTTGTTTGCGCTTTTTGTATATTCTTTTCTGTTTTTTAGGTTATATATTATTCTGTATATCCACCCGAGAGGCAGAAGATACGGCCGCCCCTCCATAAATTTTATGTACGGAAGTTCTTTCATCTTGCTGTAAGGGGGAAAGGCGAGCGACAGCCGTGCGGCGAATGCGTTTTTCTTTCCTTCCTCGAGGGCTTTTCTGCGTACTATAACCGATGGGTCTCGATTTATGTTTCCGAACACTCCGTTGTCGAGCAAAAATTTTTCTGTTTTGTCGGTGTTGCAGTTGTAATTTTTACCTGTGCCGAACCATTTGAAGCAGACGGTGAAAATATTTTTGCCGAATTCGTCCAAGCCGAACTCAGACAGAATTTTGATTACTTCATCGGTGTTTATCCTAAAGCGTTTGATTACCACGGCAAGGTCGAGTATCATCTTTATGCCTGCACCGTAGAACCAAAAATGGTGGGCGATATGCGTTATTAGGTATGCACAGTAGTAATTCGCCTCAAAATGACCTGCATAGCCGTCGAACTCTGCATGGTCGATTGCATCGGAAAAATAGCCCTCTGCACTTTTGCTGCCGACTTTGCCGTTGATGAGCTTTGTGTGCATCTCAATGAGTACGCCGTTTTTAACATAATCATAGACGGCGCCGTTTGTATTTTTCGCCTCATATCCTGCGTTGCAAAGCAGAGAGAGAACTATCTGTCTGTCCTCTTTTTTTATGAGAAGGTCTATGTCTCCCATAACTCTGAATTCGGGCACGGGATAATATTCTCTGATTTCGCTCCCCTTAAAAAAAATATGCTTTATGCCGTTTTTGTTCAGCAGGGAGTCGATTTCGTTTATTACCGCCTTTTGCTTATCGTAGCGCACAATGCAGTCGTAAAAATCGTTTTCAAATGCTTTATATGCGTGTGCGTTATTCTTCAGTACGGCATTGTTTCTCAGCATACTGTAAGTAATTGCCGAGAGATTATGACTGCGAGCTTCGGCATACAGAGCGTCAGCGTCAAAGTCGCAGTCGATATTGCAACCCTTTTTGTTATAAAAACCGTTAAGGCATTGCAGTAAAATTTTTTGTTCCTTATTCATCAGTACATAGCCACATTAAACACGGCTGAAGCAACGGAGATGATGAGTCCTGCGATGAAAACACCGATTGATATTACGCCAAAACTCTTTTTTCTGTCGAGATTGAGCAGAGAAGCAAGCAGTGAGCCTGTCCACGCACCTGTTCCGGGCAATGGTATCGCAACGAAAATCAGCAGTCCCCAAATGCCGTATTTGTCTATCTTATCACGCTTTTTGAGCGTTTTTTCTTCGAGCCATATTATCGGTTTTTTTATTCCGGGTATCTTTTTGAGCCATTCAAATATTTTGTTTATGAGCAAAAGAATGAACGGTATCGGCAGAATGTTGCCGAAAAAGCTGATTATAAATCCCACAAAAGGATTCATTTTAAGCAGGCTGATTGCCGTAAACATACCGAGTCGGCATTCAAGTACCGGCAGTAGCGATATGATGAAAACGACCAGCCAGTCGGGAATTCCGTGAGCACTCAGGAACTCTTGCAGGGTTCTGCATACTTCTTCCATAAAAAATCTCCTATCATATAAATGGTATATATATGGTATATATAATATTATATTATATTATTACTGTCCAAGAATTTATATGCACTCTCCAGAATATTCTTATCGTTTTCAAATTTCAAGAGATTCATAGCTTTTTCGTAGGTCAGCCATATGTAGTCCTCAATTTCTTCTTTTTGGATGACTGTTGAGGTGTCGGACGTTGTGCCGGTAAAGATGGTAACCATCTTGTCCACTTTTTCTCTTATTTTATACCGTGACACACAGCTGAATCCCGGGATAATGTTAATATGCAGTCCCGTCTCCTCGAGCACTTCACGGTATGCGGTTTCTTCTTTCGTCTCTCCCGGTTCGATATGACCTTTTGGAAAGCCCCAGTGCGCCGAGCGTTTGTTTTTTATAAGGAGGTATCTGACTTCGCCCTTAATGTCTCTGAACACGACAGCGCCGCAGCTGTTTTCGTAGAGACAGTCAAGTCTGTATGTGGGAAAGTCTTTTTCCACATTGATGTATTCCTTAATATCGTTAATTATGAAGCGGGTACTTTTCGGTGCAACAACCCATATATAACGGTTATTTTTCCTGTCGCTTAAAACGGCGATAACTCTGCCGTCAAAATTTTTAACAGGATGATGTATGCCCATAACAAAGGCAAATCGGTTCTCCTCGTTATATACTTCGCCGAAATTCAAAGGATAGGTGTAGCCCGCTTCATCTGTTGAGCCGATAGGGTTAACTATCCTGACTCTCACATATTTTCCGAGCATTATTTCACCACCGAGTATAAAGTATATAGATAACAATATTATACAAAAAATCGGCACATTATACAATAGTAAATAATAAGTAAATATTATTTTTTTATTATATATAATATATTGCTTTATATTACTTTTTGGGTATAAGAAAAATCCTACCAAATGAAAATTTGGTAGGATTTCGTTTTAATTATTTGGCTTTGTTGATTAAATCTTAGCCTGCAAGTTGCTGAAGAAGTTCAACAAGGCTTTCGATAACGCTGTCTGCGTCGCCCTGAAGCATTCCGAGAACCTGACTAACAACACCCGAGATGGAGTCACTTGCTCCGCCGAGGAGTCCGCCTACGAGAGATACGATTGCGTCGTAGTTGCCCTTGTAGTTGATTGTGTTGATGAGGAATCTGAGAACTGCTATTAATGTTTCATCCTGGTCAGCCTTAACAACGATTCTCTCGCCGAAGGTTGCTGCCTGTGACGGAATCTTTTCAACTTCGCCGTGGCTTGCAAGTTGTAACCAGTCAATGTTCGGAAGTTCGATTCCGAGAGACTTGCCGCCGATCTTAACAGTACCGAGTATACCGTTGAGAAGCGATACAACGTTGTCTGCACCGATGAGCGGAAGAAGTGTTGCTTTAAGGTCGTAAACATTAACGGTTACATTGGTCTTAACGCCAATCTTTGAAAGGAGAGAGTTGAGGTTTACGCCGAGAACCTTGAGAAGTGAGTTTACATTAATGATAGGCTTAACTGCATCAAGGATTGCGGATACAGGAGTGAGGAGATTGTCGAGAATCTGAAGCAAACCGTCATTTGCAAAGAACAATGAGAGGTTCGGAAGGATGTCTGCGAGCATCTCAACAGGAGCGTTGAGCAGGTCTTCTACCTTATCCATAATAGGATTGAGGATGTCAAGAAGAAGTGCGTCATAGTTCTTGGAAATATCCATTCTGTAATCGTACTGTGTCTTGATGTTGTAGCAACCGAATGCTTCAAGAAGAGGAACGATGAATGAAGTGTATCCGTCAGAGCCCTGAACGCTGACTACATTAAAGAGGTTAAGTCTTGAGTTATTAAGGATTACATCAAGTACGCCGTAGAGAGGACGAAGTACAGCAGCGAGAGCATTGAGGAATGACTCTCTGTCTGTTACGCCCCAGCTGAGGCTCGACTTGTTTACGCTCTTCCAGCTGCCTGCATTCTTGATTGTTCTTGCGGCTGCCTCAAAGGTCTTGCCGTAAGTCTTATCTGTAAGAAGTGCTGCAACATTCTTTGTTGTAAAGTCAATACCTGTTTTTTCGAGAAGGCTTGTAAGTGAGCCGATTTTACCGACCTTTACGCCCTCAACCGCACCATAGAGACCGGTTGCGATAGAAGAAATGATGTCGTCCTTGTAGATTGCGCCGCTTACCAAACCGCCGAGACCGTCGGGAAGCAAGCCGCCGATAAGACCGTCAAGCATAGGAGCGAGCTTTCTGCAGAAATCCTCATCCATATTACCAAAGGTAAATGTGCTTGCTATGGTCTTGAAGTTGCTGTAATCGAAGAATGAGTCCTCGGGAACTCCGAGTGTACCGGTCTGAGCAAGGAAGTAGAACAATGCTCTTACGATGTCGTCCGGAGTAGCAGCCTTGATTGAGTTAAATACGCAAGCAAGAATGTCCTTGAGTGTCTTGTTCTTCTTAATAGCGGCGATGTTGCCGAGAAGGTTGTTGATTGCGGTAGCGTTCTTGATGAGAACATCTGCCACATATCTGAGAACAGATACGAGTACCTTGCCTTGGTCGGCAACTACTCTTCTTGTTTCATATCTGCCGTCTGCGTTCTTAGCGGCACTCTTTACAGTAGTGATTGTGCCGAGAGAAGCAAGAGAAGCGAATGAAATATCAGAAATCTTGAGGTTGAGACCGTTGTCTGCAAGAAGTTTTCTTACGAGCGGTACAACGATGTCTTGAATGTTGCAGGAGTTGAGGTCTGCAATGTTCATTGTGAGATTAACATTGATTCCGAGTGCGTCGGTGATTACTCTGCCGAGCGGCTTACCTACGATGGAGGTAACGACGTCGTCAATGTCATAGCCCGACTTGCTGAGTGCGCCTACGAGACCGTCCTGAGAGGTGATAGGAGCGAGGAGGTTGTTAACAACCTGAGCAAGTCCGTTGCTGTCGATGAAGTAAGCAACATTCGGAAGAACTGCTGTGAGTGTATCCGCAGGAGTTGCAACCACTTCGTCAACAAATCCGAACAGAGGAGTAAGAATGTCGATAAGGAGATTATCCTTAGCTTTCTTATAGTCTGCTATGTACTGTGAATAGGTCTTAACGCCCTTGCACATAAATGCCTCAAGAAGAGCAACGATTGCACTCTCGTAACCGTTTGTGCCGAATGCGCCGAGTTTCCAGTTGTTGATGATTGCGTTGAGGTCAACTGTGAGAGTTGAGTCATCGTCGCTCATCTTGCTGTCGATTGTTGCTGTGAGAACGCCGTTTGCTATCTTGAGATATACGGTGCAGCCTGCGTTTGAATCGCCTGCGATGTCGAATGAAGTGTTTACATTGAGTTCCTTAATGATTGCATCAATGTCAATGCTGTCACCGAGTGCCTTGCCGTCTGCAAGGAATACTGTGAGAAGGTCGTTTACAGGACGAAGAACTGCTGCCAAGCCGTTGATGAAGCCCTTTTGAGCACTGCTTGAGCCGTCCTTGAAGCCCCAGTTTACATTCTTAACATTGCTCCAGCTGCCTGCATTTCTGATTGTGCTTGCTGCCGAGGAGAATGTCTCGCCGTATGAACTGTCTGTGAGGAGTGAAGCAACAGCACTTGTTGAGAAGAGGCTGCCTGTTATGTCCTCAATACCGTTTTCCTTACCTACTTTCTCGATAGCACCGTAGATGCCTGTTGCCATAGAAGTAAGGAGTTTGTTTGTGTAAAGGTTGTCGTTTACAAGAGCACCAAGTGACTGGATGTTTGTAACACCGAGTGAGTTAAGAAGCGGGAAGATATTCTTTACGATTTCATCTAAGCTCTTAACAGCCTTCTGTGCCTCGGAAGAGGTGATGTTCTTAGGATAAACGAATGTGTTTGTAATCTTACCTGCGTACTGCTTGAATGTCCAGTAAACTTCGGTAGGACTTGAAATGCTGAGTACATTTTTAAGTACCGTGAAGAGTTGGTCTGCATCCAGCTTTGAAAGGATTGCGCCGATTTCCGGAGCAAGGCCGTTTACTGCGCCCATTACTGTCTCGGACTGAAGAACTGTCTTTGCAAGGTAGTTATAAACAAGTACGAGTACCTCGCCTGCCGACTTGGCATTTGAAAGAGCATTCCAGTCGATTGACTTGAGGTTGAGCATTGAGCCGAGTGTTTTGTTGCCAACTTTGATTGAACCGATGAGGTTGATGAATATATCCTTGTCAGGCATATCAACCTTAACGGGATAGAATGTAATCTTGCTCTTGAGATACTTTGCAAGTGACGGAGCACTGAGAGTATCGGAGATTACCGTGAACAAACCGTTGAGGAGGTTGTTTACCGGATTGATAGCGCCGTTGACGATGTTCTTAATTTCGTTGTCGTTAAGAAGGTCGCTGAGTGAAGCAACTACATTAAGCAGGAATGTTGCCGGAGCGCCATAGAACTGCTCGAAAATGTTTGCAAGCGGAGCACCGATGCCCTTGATGAGCTGCTCGGCAGGAGTCATGTTAGCAAACTGTGCCGGAGTTAAAACTCCCGATGCACCTGTCTTGTCGGCGATTGTCGAAAGTACAGGATAGAAGAGTTCCGAGTAGTAGTTACCGCTCTTGTTTGAATCTGCGTACGAATAAGTAAGTACGGCAGAAAGGATTGCGGCGATACCGCTCATTGATTGACCGAGTGCCGAATAGAACTGGTCTTTGTTGCCTGTGCTTACGCCGAAGTTTACATTGCCTACTTCTGACCAGGACTTCTTACCCTTGAGGTCGTTTGCAGCCTTCTTGTAGCCGCTGTCCATACGAAGCGCTACGGAGTCGGGTGAGATAATACCTGTGATTGCGCCTGCAATTACTCTGTTTTCATCCTTATTAGCCAAAGGCGCTTTGTCCATATCGTAGAGTGCATAGTCAACGATATTTTCAAGAAGCGTATATGTCTCTTTAACGATGTTATTGAGATTGCTGTTTGAGTAAACCTCTTTGCTTACCTTACCGCTCTGCGGCTCGGTTTCGTATATCTCGAGGTATTCGTCGAGCAAGCTGATAAGTTTGTTAGTGTTGTCCTTGCCAATGTATTTTGATACTGCCGAAAGAGCACCTGCAAGAACACCGCTGTTAGAATCAATAGTGAATCCGTTGAGTTTAGTATTTTCAAGGAGAGAATTAAGAACTTCGTCAAGCTTTTCTACGAGCTCATCGGCTGCTTTAACTGTCTGGCTTGATGCCTTAGCGGCTCTTGACGAAGCCACTGCGGACTGAAGCGAGATTGAGTTGTCTGCTGCCGAAGCACCCTGATTTGAAGTTGTGCTTGCGTTGTTTCCGCCTACGATTAATCCTTGGATAAGAGGAACGAGTCCCTTGTATGTGTCGCCGTCCTTATAGCTGATGTTGGAAATAAGGAACAATGCACTTTTTGTTGTTAATCCGACAAAGCCGGTCTTTGCATCCTCTTTGAGTGTGAACGAAGCGTCATCTTCTCTTGTTAAATCGAAGAAGCCGTTGAGCACATCGGTAAGAATACTCTTTTCACCGAAACCGCCGAGTGCGTTAAGCAATCCTGTTACGAGTGAAAGGTTGTTTGTAATGTCGTTATCTGTTGTGAGAATATCGTTTACAAGGTCGAGCGAACCGTTGAGCCAGTTGCCGATTACTGTGTCGATAAGACAAGTAAGAACGCCTGCCGGGTTCTTGTTTACGGCATAACTCTTGAGTTCCTGAACGCCGTTGTTAACTACCTGCGTTACCTTGCCGTCTTTGAAGGTTTTCTCTACATCTGTGTAGTTGAGTTTGCCGTCATAAAGAGCGGTCCAGTCGGAGGAAGCGCCGGCCTTAGCCAAAATCTTCTTGCCGAGTGAATCGAAGAGGTAAGGAAGTGAAACGCTGATGTTGTTAAGACCTCTTTGAATTATTGCACTGTCTGCATTAACATCGCCGGGCTTAGAATACTTGTAAATATCCTTTGTCTTTTCGATGGTTTCGTTAGTTGCGTCGAGAGCAAGAGGAATAATGCTGAAGATTAATTCCTTGATACCTGCTTTGAGGTTAGGATCAAGTTTCTTGTCAGCGGCAGAATTCTTGTCGATGTTGTCAAGCACATCTGAAAGATTAAGCTCGGTGAGCCACTTATCTGCTGCATAAACGCCTGTTAACATAAGAACAGATGAATCAAATTCCGAAGCAACAGGTTTTTGAGTTTCCTCATCTGTTTTGAGTTCGATATTGTTATCACTTGCCCATTCGCCGTATGTAGGAACGAGTGCGTGAGCCGCATCGTATCCACCGTTTTTGTCAAGTAATGCCAAAACAGCAGGAAGAATTGTGTTAAGGTCGAAACTGAACGTTGTCATACCGATCTTAAGATTATCGTTGCTGTTAATAATCTTATTGTCGTCATAGAGGAACCAGCCGAGGTTCTTGGGCAGGAAGTCGAATGCACCGTATTTTGCATCCCCTTTGCCGGAAAGAAGAATCGGGAGTGCAACCTCGTCAAGAACAACCGTAAGAACGGGAATGAGATTGAAGATTGTCTCAACCGGAGCTTCATAAAGCTGGAGCCAAAGGTCATTGAGAACGCCCTTGCCATCTTCGGTATAAAGTTTAACGCCCTCGGTTTCAAGAAGTTCGTCGAGAATCTTGGATACCGTGTTTCCTAAAGCCGCCGGATTATTTGCGTCCGGCATCAAGTAGGTTTTGAGGAGGTCATTAATCTTTGTATTTACTGCATTAATGACATACTTCTCCGGAATCGGATACTTTGAATAATCGTAAGTTGCCTGCGAAACTGCCGGTTTGATGGCTGTTTCGTACTTGATTACTTCGTTGTAGTCAAAGATAGGTCTTGATGCATAGTTTGCACTGAGGATTGCGTTACCGGAATTGATAACCTTTGAGGTAAGTAAACCTGAGCAGGTCTCGTTGTATGTTTTGAGGAGACTGCCCGGTGTGCCGCCGTTTCTTGCGGCTGTCTGAGCCTGAAGGTTTGAGCTGAATAGCGGAACATAATCCCAAGCTGTTTCAACGCCTGCACAGAGTGCGTTGTTGAGAAGTGAGAATTCGTTGTGTTGTGTTTCTGAATCATACAGCCAGTTCAAATACTGAATCTTGTAACTGTTAAGAGTACAAGAACCGCTGTTAATGTAGGCGTAAAGAAGTTCAAACTGACCGTCCTTGGCATTTTCGCCGAGTTCCTTGAGGTCTGCATCGGTGAATTTGATTTCGTCTACGGCCTTTTGTGCAGCCTCAACCGAACCGTATTCGGAAGAAAGTGCAAGGTTTGCCACATTAACTGCTTCAAATGATGAAGAACCGAAGTCATCCCAGTTCATCTGGTTGCCGTCGAGTGAAAGGTCAACCGTACCTGCTGCATCAAAGAGGCAGGTGTAAATCATCTTTGCATAGTAATATGCTTTTTTGCTTTCTCTGTCTGCATCGTCCGGAGCAAATGTTGCAAGTCTCTTGCCGAGAACGGTGTCGTAATTTGCAAGAGTGATGTCCTCAACATCTCCGCCGAGCATCTTTGTGGTAATCGGCTTGCCGCCTGCTTCTGCTTGCTTAAGATAGATAAGCGCATTACCGAATGAAAGCGCAAGTGAAAGATTACCTGAGTCGTTTGAGTTATAAATAAAGCCCAGGAAATTCGTGTAGTAGTAAAGTAAAGCGTCCGCAGGGTCCGAAACTCTTGTGCTGTCGCCGATTGACTCAAAGAATTTGTTTGCCGAGGTGACACCGTCGGTGAAAGCCTTGTCTTTCAAATCTTTGATAGGAGTACCGGTCTTGTCGTTAGCTGTTATGGATGTAATATTTCCGTTGTTGTCCGTTTTAACTACAACCTTGATGTTACCGATTTCCTCAACCGTTGCACCTTTTTGGATTGCTGCTCTGACAGGGTAGGTCTTTTTCTTACCCGAACCCTTAGCGGCGCCGATAAGTAAACGGTATGCGTTTGCTTCGGAAGCTGAAGTCGAATCATAGTCTCTTTCCGCCGATGCACATACCGCAATAAGAGCATTAAGTGTTTTGAGAGTTTCCTTGCAATAATTTGCAAGTTCTGCATCACTGCTGTCCTTATTGTTTTCACAGAAATTGTAGAGATCGTAGAAACTCATGTCCTGTGCGCCGTTGCCGTTGAGGTATGAGAAGTATCTGATGTACTTGTCATTCCACTGCGAGCCTGAAATGCCGGTCTTGTCTGAGTGGTTAAGAATGAAATTCTTTACGGTTTCATCCGTAACCTCGGATTTCGAAAGAAGCGACATTAGCTTAGGGCTTGCCTTTGCAACTACTGTCTTGAGGTCGGCGTTTTTGACATCGTCCTCGGACATACCGAGAAGTTCGCCGACAGTTTTTTTCGAGCCTTCATTTTCAACTTCGATTCCGAGAATTGTCGGAATAAGTTGGTCAATGAGACTCTGAATTGATTGGTACGCATCTTGTGCGTCGGTTGTGTTGTTCCAATAGCCGGTTGACTGACTGCTTCCGTCGGCAGCGAAAGCTGTAAAGCCTACCGAGCAAGAGGTAACAACCATTACTACAGCTAAAATGAAGCTGAGTAATTTTTTGCTCGTTCTTTTCATAATCATCTCTCCTTTTCTTTAATGATTAACAGAGCCGAAACTCTGTCTGGCTGCGGGATAAGAATTTACGCCTAAGAACATATTTAATTTTTGGGCGCATTTGTCCCACAAAAGAACAAAGTACAAATTATTTATATCAAAATTAGTTAATATTGTCAATAACTTTTTAATATATTTAACGATAATAAAATATATTATATATGCGAATGGCATTTTTCAGTATCCAAAATGTAGTGGTTGAACATAAAAATTTGCCTTAAAATGCCCATATTTTGATTAAAAAATGTACGAAAAAATTTATACAAAATTTTGCAAAATATATGAAATTTATTTACCTATTTGTAAAAAGTTTTTGAACAAATTGTTAACTTTGATTAAATGATACACCAAATCGTTAAAAAAATCAACAGGTTTTGTTAAAAAAATATTCACATTTAATTAAAATACAGGAAACATTTTCGCATTCCGAGGCGTTTTGTATAAAAGGCATACATATAATGTATATATTGATTTATATATTGTTAATATTTAATATAAAATCTTGACAATTTATTCATAATATGATTAAATGATGGTGCGTGAAGTATTCCGTTGTAACGAATATTATCCTGTCGGGCGATATACCCCTCTTTCTGTCGTGAAGAATTACGGCTTGGTCAGAGAAGGCGACAGACGGATGATCGGCGGACTACTATCGTAATCATTTATGGAGGAAATTTAAGAAAGTGAAAAAATCTAAAACTTTTGCACGCAAAGTGATTGCAATTGTTCTTTCTGTAATGATGATCGCTTCATCATTTACAGGTGTTCTCACTGTTTTCGCTAAGTCAACAGATGACGGACACGATTCTAACCTTGCCGCTAACTTTATGGCTTGGGCAGAAACTACGGACAATCAGACTTGTGAAGCACTTTTAGACTATGTTGATGATGTTCTCCAAAAGGCTAATATAGCACCTCTCATGGTAAATATGGACTACGTTGTTGTAAAGATTCAGCTTAACGGCTATATCGACAGCGTGGACGGTTTGCTTGACTTGTGTACTCAGATTAATAACCTGCTTAACAGCTATAAAGGCCTTGTTGGCGGCGATGTCGCAAATATCGACCTCAGCCCGTTATCATCAGAAAAACTTAAGTCAACCAATAAGGGTGACGGCGTTATCTCTAAGTGTAACAGATCTTTCCGTTCCGAAATGGACGCAAAAGACATTGTAATGGCTTTGGCAAAAACAATCTATTATAATACTAACGACCTTACAGCAAGCGGTCATTCAAACAAGAATGTTATCGGTAACTTCCTTAAGGGCAGCCTTAATCTCGGTATCGTAAACAGTGCCGTAGATGTATACGGACTCATCGGTAACCTCCTCGGTATGTGGAGCGGCTATCAGTCAAATCTTGTTTATAACCTTGTTGCTAAAGTTATTTTTGATAACACAAACTGGTTTACAGAAGACGAAGTTAAGTCATTCGAGAAGAGTCTCGGTAATCCTGCATATAAGGACGACGCTTCCGTAACGGCAAAAACTTGGAACTATGATGTTCAGCTTTTCGATAAGCTTTCAAATGAGTTCGTAAATAAGATTTCCGTTAATATGACTTACGCTCTTGAAAAACAGGAGGACGGTACTCTTGCAGTAACCGATTCGTCCGAATCCCGTTATAAGAGAATCAAAGCTTGGCTTGATAAAAACGGTAAGAGCGAAACAGAAGAAACTATCGCACAGGCATCCGAGGCTCTCGGTTATGACCCGAACCTCAAGTATGACCAGGGCGAAGGCTGGATTTACATATTCAGATACGGTGACGAAAAACTTCAAATCAACAATAACAGCACAATATACGAACTTCTTGATCAGGCATTAAAACTTGCTTGGAAGTCAACTCTTAAGCCGACTCTTGCAACCATGCGTGTTAATAACGATATGGATTGGTATGAGGGCCACGGCGGAAACTTTGATAATGTATATTATTATTGGCTCGTTGAAAAGAATATGGTTGACAAAACTTCATGGGAAAACAACTACACTGACAAAAAGTTCAACGCATTCTGCGATGCTAAGTATAAGGAATACGGTTGCTCAACTTCTTCCGAGTTCTATAATAAGGTTAAGGCTACATTCGACTATGACAGAAATGTAGTAGACAATCCTAAGTATAACTGGAGAGATGTAGACGAGAACAACGGTTATTATACCTCTACGGGCAGCAAGGAGAGCATCCTCTTCGGTAAGCTTCGTTACAGCCCTCTCGCAGATAAGGTATTCGGTATGCAGACCGGTCCTATTAACCTTTATATTATGCAGACCGGTGCAACAAACCTTGAAAACTTCATCGAAACCTATCTTAACGATCTCGGCAATGCAAACAGAACATATAAGAACATTCTTTATGCAGGCAACGACCTTCTCGCTGCTGCTGTTAAGGACTTCTTCCCGAACTCCGAGCACATCGGTCTCGGCGACGGTAACAATAATGTTACTGCAAGCCTTGAGCGTCCTGAGATGACTCTTACAAACGGCTCGTCCGATGTTAAGGTTATTGCTCAGACTCTTGTATCAAATGCTTGCAAACTCTTTGAGTACGGTATGAATGCAGCCGATGAAAACCTTTTGAACGGCTTCTATCATAATAACGGTATTACAGACAAGATGAGCTCAGGCCACCTTACAGAATCAAACTTTGAAGAGGCTGTGATTCCTCTTGCTATTTCCTGCATTACAGTAATCGCAGACGCAAGAGCAATCCATACAGACGATTGGGACAGAGCAAAGGACGCTGAGGGCGTTGCTTTCCTCGCTCTCAGAGAGTACCTCTCAAATGTACTTCCTGCAAAGGATTATGACCAACTCGTATCATCTACCGGTGACCTCAAGGCAACCGCAGACGTTAACGGCGACGGCAGTGCCGATCTTTATACGGATGTTATTCTTCCGATGGCTCGTGACGCAGTAGGCTATCTTTTGAACTCTGTTGTTCCTTGTCGTGATGCAGACGGTGCCGTTTGGGATGTTTATAAGTCTGATCCTGCTAAGGACAAGACTACATTGTTCGACATTCTTAATTCTGTAGTTTGCTACTATGCATCCGCAGATGAGTTTGACGAGCCTTCTTGGAACACAACCGCAACTAAGACTCACGGTAAGGCAGTTGCTGCACTTCTCGGTGTAGTTGCTACTGACGGAAGCGGTAAGTGCGCAGTTACTAAGAAGAATTCTCTTTGGCAGAATATCGACGCTATCGCTAACTCACTCTGGCCGACACTCAGCGTTCTCTTTAAGGGATCATATGCTGACGGCATTACAACAGCTAATGCACTCGGCAAACAGATGGGTACACTTGATTCCGAAGAACTTGTATATAACAGAATTGTTAAGTCGCTTCTTAACATCGGCGATACACACAGTGACACAGGTCTCCAGGGTATCTCCACAATTCTTTGGCAGTCAATTACATGCTTCTCTGCTGAGCCTCTTTTGAACAAGAGTGTTGACACTCTCGTTTATGATGATGTTCTTTGCTCACTCGTAAACAGCATCTTCGCAAGAAGAGCTTCGGGACAGTATTATTCAAAGGTTCTTCCTACATCTTCGGATATGGGTACAACCACTCCGTTCGACAGCCTTGTTAACAGAACGATTCTTACCGACTGGAAGGGCGACAGTAAGGACGGACAAAATCAGGCAAACGGCGTAATCGGTATCTTCTTTGCTAACCTTTACGCATTCCTCGGCGGTGACTCAGAACTCACAGGCACTGCAAAGACAAATGTCGGAAACGGCACATGGCAGGGTATGATGTTCCTTGTTCAGGCAGTAGGCTCTCTCATTGACGGCTTCCTTCCTCAACTTGGTGAGCATGAATTCAACGCTGCTACAGTATCCGTAAACGACGCTTCAAGATCAGGTGTATCTTCGGCTTCAAAGATTACAGATACTTATGTTACTATTAAGAATAATGCAGTAGGTCTTAACAGATTTTATAAGGACGCAAACGGTAACATTGTTCAGGATGACAGATACTTTATCGACGTTAAGAGCGTTACTTCAACAGGTAGCCTCAATGTCGCTGTTGATAACCTTCCTGCGAATACCGTAATCGCTCCCGAGAAGTCTCTTAAACTCGGTGTTTCCGGTAACGCACCGGCAGGCGGCGATGCTACTGCAACAATCACCGTAAAATATGATGTATATGCAGGTACAAGTTCCGATAAGAAGAAGAAACTTCTTTATTCAGATCAGATAGCTCAGACCTTCTTCACTCTTTCGACAGACGGAAGCTGGTTTAACGGACTTGACGCATCTACAAATGAATCAACATATTCTACCAAGGATACCAACGGCGAACCTAATGAGGACCTTAACGCAACCGTTAGATTCTACAACAACATCGTACTTTCTAACACAGATCCTTCACAGGTTAATAAACTCGGTATGTATGGTGCTCAGGCTGTAAACGGTATGTTTGCAGGTTATGAATATGATGGCGATGACAATATCTATGCTAATGTAGTTGTTGACTCTAAGACAGGCGACTTCTTGAACCTTGAGAAGTATGACTATCAGGTAGAGGGTCAGGCAAGAGACTACGGTGAAGCTGTACAAATCGCTGACGGCATCAATGCTCATAAGGGCTATACAAAGTCAGAACTTTATGCAATCTTTAAGAGTAAGGGTTATGTAACAGATTGGGATGAAAAGGGTGAGCCTAAGTCATTCAAGACTCCTGTTTCTATGTATACCCACGTGGCTCTCAGCCATGATGATGCAGTAAGATCCGGTCTTGCAAAAGAATTGCCTCAGAATGATGACGGCTCTTATGAAAACGCTCAGTTTGAGTCAACAATCGTTACTTCGGGCTGTGCAACTGCCGCAACTCCTACGAAGAACATTAACTTCCATGGAAACATCACTGCTTCAAGCATTGCTCCGACATGGTTGTTCAACCAGAACAACGCTTCTATTTCTGCCGGAGATTATGATATGGACCTTTACGGTTATACTAATGACGGCACCGTAACTTACCTCGGTGTTACTCATATGACCATTGCTAACACTTCAGGTGCAGAGTCTCTTTCAAAGGCATATCAGAACTATCAGAACGAAATGGCTCCTTATCAGCAGTCAGACTATAAGAAGAACGGCGACGATGACCCGTATGCACAGCTTCAGTCAGCATTTAAGACTGCTCTTGCAGGTATTTCTACTCCTGTAACAAAACAGAACGCTGATTCGTTCGTATCAAAGACAATGATCGCAGCTAAGAAGGAGAAGATAACTTCTGCTTCAGGCGATAAGGCTTACAAGCCTGCAACAAACGTTCCCGACGCTGTTGGTGCTCATAAGGGTACAAACGGCTATTACTACATCGACGAAGCTTGCACAATTCCTGTTTACTCGAATGTTGCGCTTACAGATAGTGATGTAAAGAACGGCAAGGATGCCGTAGGTGCTGCTGTTGTTAAGCAGGGCGATACATATTATTATGTTAACGACTATGCTTACAAGTATGCATGGGATACAACAACATATGATTATCCTTACTACGGTGTAACTAACGAAAAGGATACCTATGACGAAAAGACCACCGGTACTGACGCAGAAGGCAATCCTATCGAAACAGTAGTAACAAAGAATTACTACAATAAGACTCCTCACACCTACGTTGCAGAAAACGGTAAAGGAGTTCCGTCATCAAGTGATTGGGCATACACCTATGCACAAATTGAGACTATCACAAAACCAAACGATAAGGCTTCTAAGACAGATTTCCGTGGCTACTATGCAAAGCTTGAGGATAACCTCAGATACTATGTAGAGAACGCTAAGAAAAATGTTGATACAAGCCTTCTTCAAGAAAAGATTGTTGACGGTATTATCAATGACCGTAAGGGCAAGAACAGCGAAGACTATGCAGATGTAGCAGCTTATGAGAAGATGGTACAGATTGCAAGAAAGGGCGAAAAACTTGCTACCGTAACCGGACAGGATAAAGACGGCAACAACACTTACACAACTACAGCTTCCTCATTGGAAATCAAAGAAGCTAACCGTTTGTACCTTAAGTATAAGGGATTCGTAACAAACCGTGCTTATGAGGGTCAGAAGATTGAAGCAGAAATCAAGCATCTTACAGGTCTTGCTAAGAACCAGATTACTGTTTCCGCTATCGATGACACAACAAGAACAGCTACTGTTACATTCTCCGCTACTCCTACACTCGCTAAGGGCGCTGTAGAGAACGGTACACTTGTTAACAACGGTGAAGTTAAGTATTCGGACAAGACCTGGAACGAATTCGTTTATTGCCTTGCAAAGGCTGTTAAGACAGCTCAGGAGGCTAAGACAGGTAACCATATGAATACTTACATTGCAAAGAAAGAGCTTGTTCTCGCAGAGAATGCACTTGCTCTTCCTGACGATGCAATTTGGTACACAGTATCCGGTACAGTTTATGAAGCAGTTGACGGAACAGGTACAATCGGTTCTAAAGCACTTGCAGGCGTTGATGTATATGTAAACGGCTCTAAGGTTGCTGCTACTGCTGCTGACGGTACATTCACAGCTAAGGTTCCTGTCGGCGCAACCGCTAAGGTTGAGTTCAAGGGCACTGATGTTGTTACCAGAACCCTTACATTCACAGAAGCAACCGAAGGCGCAAAAGTCGGCGTTGTTGCTGTTGATTATAACGGTAACGGTAAGATTGATGCTGTCGATGCTGCATTCACCGCTAAGAAGGGACTTAAGGGCTTGACTAATGACCAGTTCAAGCAACTCCTTAAGACAGGCGTAAATTACAACGCTACTCTTTAAGTAATATTAATCGGTTATATATAGTATATATAATATATAATCTTTTAGATTAATTACTAATTAAATTTTCTGCTGAATCTTTACGATTTAGTCTCCTCGGTTCCTCGTGGGACCCCCTGCGGGGAACCGATATAAAAAGAACTTTGGGGGTTTTTCGATGAAAAACATAATAAAAAGGTTCTTAACTACCCCATTCGTTTGTTTAATTTTGATAATCTCTATGTTTGCACTTCCTATGAGTGCAAATGCCGAGGCAGGAACCCTCGGCACAGAAACACCCGAGTTGTCCTGTAACTTTTATGATACGACAGGTAAGGCAGTTGACGGCAACAGACTTCAAGCCGACAACACCTACACCGTTGATATTGTACTTTCGGGCATGAAGGCTGTTTCTGTAGTTGAGTTAACAGCATCTTATGACACCTCAAAAATTTCATCGCTTTACATTAAGTCGACTTATGCCGATAAAAACAGCGATAAGATGAAAAAAGGCGGTCAAAAGGTCGAAAACGGAGAGATTCTTGTTTTCCAAGTTGCTGAAAGTAGCGATCCATCTGTTGTCGATTGTGTCGACATCGATTCAAATGGGACTGTAATGGTCTCACTTTCTGTTACAGTCGCTTCCTCTTGCGATTTTGCAGATGTGTTCGCATTTTCAAAGGACCCGGACTTTTGCTTCATAGAAGCATCGTTCTTAGACGGCTATGAGGAGTGTTATGTTCTTGATACGAGCGTTACCACTCAGTACAAGACTTATCCTATGACAGCCGATGTTTCACCATATTATGTGGTTACCGAATTTGATGTAAACGGCGTTTTGTCCGTTGCAACCGATTTAACCGGTAAGGAATCAACCGCACCGGCTTCGGGAATTACCGCAACGCTTAAAAACGGCGATACAGTAGTTGCTACGGCTACCACAGGAGCAGACGGTTCCTATAAATTCGCTGATGTTACCGCAGGCGAATATACTGTCACATTCAGTGGAAAATCCACGATTGACAGAACTGTTACACTTACAGTCTCTTCGGATAAAGCAAATTATGACCAGATTACACTTGACAACATAGGTGTTTGCGTGGTAGATTTTAATAAGGATACCAGAATAAATACAACCGATGTTGCCTTGTTCTCAAAGGCTAAGCCGGATCTTAATCACGACGGCACCTTTGACTCGTCTGATGTTGTTATATTTAAGACTTTCCTTAATAAGACTGTTAATTATACTCAACTGACTTTATAAAATACGGAGGAAACTATTAAATGAAAAAATCATTTAGCAAAACAATAGCAGTCCTCTTGGCAGTATTAATGGTTGTATGTTCATTACCTATGACGGTTTTCGCAGCAGGTGAGAGCCGCTCTAATGTTCAACTTCAGTTTGGTACGTATTTTGCTTCCGGAGCAGATACACATCAAACCTATGTTGATGAAAACTATTCAGGCTTTGGTGATTCAGGTCTGAATACTGCTAAATTGGATTACGATAAAGCAACCGGTACTATTACCGAAGCTTCCTCAGGTCATACTTATGGCGTTGGCGACTTCTTTACAGTATCCGTATTGCTTGAGAATACTTCTTCTCTTGCCGCTTCTCAGGTAGGAATTAAGTATTCCGATAATATTGTTCCTGCTGCTGTTGGTGAAAATCAAGACGGACTTACCGCTCTTCTTCCCGCAACTGAGGTTACTTCACCTACAGACGGCTTTGCTCCTAACGAAGCAATCACCAGCCAGAGCGGAAACGCTATTTATAACACAGCATCAAGCACAGTAGGTGAAATTTCCTACATTGATGCCGATAAAAAGACCATGTGGGCTAACTTCGCAGTACAGGACGGCACAGACGCTGTTAACCTTACTGCACCTAAGCAAGTTGGCGTAAACACATTCACAAAAACAGCTGTACTCGCTACATTCGGCTTTAAGATTGTAGGCGACGGCGCTGTAACTTTCTCACTTGCCGATTCTAAAGATGTTGATTCTGCATATTATGTAGAGACAATCGCTAACGGCGGTAAGGTTGAGGAATATAAGACTTATACTCAGACTAATTACGACGGCAGCACAGCATTAGACTTTATGAACAATAACGAGAACATCGAGTCTACTAAGTACACCGTTAAGTTTGTCGGTGCAGACGGCGCTGTAATTTCTGAGGCTCAGTACGCAAAGGGCGCAACAGTAACTGTTCCTGACCTTCCGAAGGCTGAGAAGATCAGCGATACTCAGCATAATACTTATGCTTGGGATACAGAACCTGTTTTGACAGCAACAGCTAACGCTACTTATACCGCAGTTGCTACTGCAGAGGATCATAAGTGGAACGCAGGCGAGAAGCAGGACGACGGCTCAACTCTCTACACATGTACAGTCTGCGGCGCAACTAAGTCCGAAACCGCTCATGTTCACTCATGGGGCGAATGGACCTATAACGGCGACGCTGAATACACATCTGCAAAGGTTTACAAAGACGGTACTGCTACAAGACGTTGTGCTACTTGTGGTGAAATAGAAAGCAAGACAATTGCTAATACAGGATTGTTTAGAGCAAGAAGTGCAAATGCATCATTTGGTGCAGAGATTCTTATGAATGTAGGAACAAGAACAGCACAGGTAAATGCATTTGATGAAGTATATTGTAAGTTTACTCGTGAAGACGGTGTAGAAACTGATGTACCTTTGAGCAAGTCAAGAGTATCCGGAAGCAATACAATGTTCCCATACGGTGTAACACCGCAGTCAATGAGTTCACCTGTAAAGATTACCTATTATGGTAAGGTTGACGGAATGCTTGTTTGGGGTCCTGAATATACTTATACTATGACAACAAACTATATTGTTCCGCAGTTAAACAAGAGCACATCTGAAGTATATAAGAAGTTCCTTGTTGAGTTAATGTATTACGGAGCAGCAGCTCAGGTATACAATAACTGGAAAACAGATAAGCCGATGACTGATGAACTTACAGATGAACAGAAGGCACTTCATGATACATCTGCCCCGACTGCTACAAACATTACCAATACAAAGCAAGTTGAAATTCCAAATGCAAAGACAACTTGGAGAGCGGTAAATGTTGAGTATGGCTCAGTAACAGTAATGTTGCTTAAGACTAAAGCATATACTCCGACAGCAGATCTTAAAGCTGTAGTACAGGTTGCAGGCGAGCCGCAGCAGAGAGTATATTACTACTCAGAGCATCCTGAATATTTCGTAGAAGAAAAAGGCGGAATATGCTTCAGATTTGAGGAGTGTAATGCTAATAAGCTTCGCTCTGCAGTAGATGTAACTCTTTATGAGGGCGATACAGCAATTACCAACACAATCAGATATAGTGTTGAATCATATTGTGCAACAAGAAAAGAAGGAACAACAATTTATCCGTTTACTCAGCAGTTGATGAGATATGCTGACGCTGCAATTGCACAATTTGGAGCATAAGTTTATGTATTGATTTACATAAATTAAGTTACAGGAGGTGAAATGATAATGAAATACACAAAGCCAGTTGCTGAACTCGAGAAGTTTGCTGTAGTTGACGTTGTAACCACATCTGGTATGAATCCTGGTATGGGTGATGACGAGGAGCTCTAAGTAGAGCTTAAAAACCTAGTGTTTTGGGGGGAGCTGTTTATCAGCTCCCCTTTTTCTTGACTTGATTTTTTTTATATGCTATCATAAATTAAATGAATAAAAATTAAAGTAGGTAAATTTATGGTCGATTGGTCAAAATACAATCCGGATACAGTAAACGCTATTCATAGATTTTGTCGAAATATTGATAAATGCAGTGATGATTACATTATAAATATGATTAATGATATTCAAAAATGCGAAAATGAATATCATATCACACCTGTGGAGTATTTTTGCTACAAATTTAATGAGATAAATGATGATGTTAAAATGACTTATATTTCTACCAAGGAATATAAAGATACATTATTGAATTGTGTTAAAGAGGATAAAATACAAACATATAAGAATAAATATCTTTGTTATGAGAAATTAAAGAGGTTTTATAAAAGAGATATTATCAAAGTAACTGATTTTTCTGATTACAATAATTTTGTTGATTTTGTTTCTAAACATAAGAAATACATAATAAAGGTTATAGATGGTTCTTTGGGTTCAAAGATAAGCGTAATCAATGTTAAAGAAAACGATTCGATAAAAGATTTGTTTTTTTACGCACTTAGTTATGGCGGTTGCGTGCTTGAGGAGTATGTGCAACAGGATGCTTCTGTTTCTGCATTTAATGAAAGTTCTGTTAATACAGTAAGATTAACGACTGTTTGCGATGACGGAAATGTTGACTGCTTTTTTACATTCATAAAATTGGGCAGAGACAACGCAATTGTTGACAATGGAGGTCAGGGCGGAATTTTGGCACTTATCAATCCAAAAGATGGAACAGTAATTTCAGACGGATACGATGAGGATATGAATTTATTTGTAAATCATCCAAACAGTAATTTAAGAATAAAAGGATTTGCTGTTCCTAAATGGAATGAGTTGATGGATTATGCAAGTGATTTGGCAGAAAACGCCGAAGGTATAACAGTAATAGGTTGGGATTTCGCTTTAACTGATAAAGGCTGGGATATAATTGAGGCAAATACATTTCCCAGTATTTTCCCCATTCAAATGCTTTTGAGTATGGAATTTGGTTGCGGTATCAGAGAACAGTATAATAAACTGCTGGGAAAATATATTAATAGTAAAAAGGAAATATATTGATGATTAAATTAAAATCCTGTAATTTTTGGATATTGCGTGAACGGGCAAAAAAGGATACGCTCCCTTTTTTACATAAATACTATTATTATCGTTATAAAAAATTAAACGAAAAATTTAATGCATTTATTCCTTTGTCAACTCAAATAGAGGGGCAACCTTTGTTGCCGCACGGAATTAAGGGCGTGCATATTTCAAAAAATGCTGTAATAGGAAAAGGTTGTACTATTTTCCATCACTGTACGATAGGATCAAATACTTTTGGTGACAGTAAACATACCGGTTCACCGATTATAGGTAATAATGTATTTATAGGTGCCGGCGCAATAATTATCGGCGGAATTCGTATTGGTGATAATGTAAGAATCGGTGCGGGATGTATAGTGAGTGATGATATTCCCGATAATGCTACTGTGGTTATGCCAAAGCCGGTGGTTATTGAGCACTCTTCTTATAGATGCAATAAGTATAAATTGATAAAATAGATGGAGCACATATGACATCAAAATTTATTGTAAAACAAAATAAATCGATTTTTGAAAGATTAAAAGACGATTTGCGTTTGGTAAGCGTTTTTTTTGGAAATTCCCCCTGTGAAGTAACAGACGGAATATCTAAATACAGCAAGATAACCGATGAATTAAGTAGCTTTGAAATAAAAAAATTAAAAGCTAAGATGTTATATTTTAAGTTAAAATACGGTTTTGTGTATGATGAATTTTTTGATTACAGATTTATTTATAAAAGCAGAAAACAGTGTTTAGAATATATATCTAATATGGAACGGTTAAATGTATACAGAAAACTGTTCTATAATGCACCGGAATATGATGTTCTTCACGATAAGCGTGAAACATATAAAATGTTCAAAAAATATTTTAAGCGTGATGCGCTTAGCATAGATAATTTTCAAGATTTGATTAGTTTTTCCGAATTTATAAAAAAACATAATAAGATTATAGTAAAGCCGTCTAATTCAAATAATGGTACCGGAATATTTATTATCAATTTTGAAAAAGAAAAAATAAGCGGAATGGATGCGTTTAAGAATTGCTTATTTAAGGACGGTGCATTAATTGAGGAATTTATAAATCAGCCGGGTGTGCTAAACGATTTGTATCCTTATTCGGTTAATACTGTTCGATTTATTACATATTTTGACAATGACAGAGATACTTATGATATTTTAGCGTCATTTTTAAGAATGGGTTTTAATAAATCACAGGTTGATAATTCAACCATAGGCGGGCTGTCTGCTGCAATAGATGCAAATACCGGCATTATTCGAACAGACGGATATAAAGAAAACACAGGAAAATCTTTTGAATTTCATCCGGATACCGGACATAAAATAAAGGGCGTGCAACTTCCTGACTGGAACGAATTACACAGAATGTTGGATGAAATAGTAAGAATAAATCCTGATTTGAAGTTTGTCGGATGGGATTTTGCTTACAGCGATAAAGGCTGGATGTTGGTTGAGGCAAACAGAAAACCCGGGTTTTATGCTGCTCAAATGTGTAACGAATCCGGATTACGACCTATTTTTGAAAAAACATTATATAAAGAATTATAAAAAAGTCTTGCTTTTATATGAGCAAGACTTTTTAGTTTGTTATCAATTTTCCGGATTGAATTTTAATATTGAATAAAGCTGAGGGTAATAGGAATAAATCCAAATACCTTTTTTATAAAGCACGCCTCGTTTTACTCTTTCCCAATGTGGCAAATCTTTAAGATGTTTTGACATATAACTGTCGGCGTAGCAGATGACCGTTGCGGGGTGTTTCAGTTCTCGGTTCATTTTCTCTGCAAATTCCACAAAGGTTTCTTCCATAAACGGACGGTTGAAATAAAAAATGTCGTAATCGTCACAATTAATATCAAATGCGTTGCCGTTAATTATATTGACATTTTTCTTTTTGTCAGCCCATTTCTTCGCATAGTCTGCAACAGGAGTGTTAAATTCGATTCCCGTCACTTCGCAGTCCTTAGCCGCCGAATGAACATAAGCAAGAACTCTGCCTTTACCGCAACCCACATCTACAAATCTGTCGCCGTTTTTAATGTCAATATCCTTAAATATTTCTTTAAGTGCCATATATCTGGTCGATTCACTGCCGGTGGATATGCTTCTGTCGATTGACTTAACATATTTTTCCAAAGAGATGCCGCAGTTGATATAATCATTGATTATATCACGAAAAGTAATCAGTTTTCTTGAAATTTTACTGTAAGTCTTTCCTGCCCAAGTTGTCATATACGGGGAGGAGAGATATTCTTTATATGTCATATTATCACCTAAAACAAAGGCAACAAGGCTTGAGCATTGCTTGACCCTGTTGCCCGATTTATTTTATGTTATGTTTTATATCAGCCGTTTAGAATTTCAAAATTCTTTTTATTGCACTTATATAAATTCTTGAAAACTTCAAAGTTGCGGTCGTAGACTGCTTTATTTGCTTTGTTCGGATGATATGTAATCTTAGCCGGAATGAGTTTTTTAACATCGGTCATCGACGGAATCATACCTGTGCCGACTGCGATACAAGCCGCTGCGCCTACTGCACCGATATTCTGCGGTGAGTCAACAACTTCAACATCACGCTGAAGAATGTCTGAGAGAATCTGGCAGGTTGCAGCACCGAGCGCACCGCCGCCGCAGAAACGAACTGCATTTGATTTTTTATATTTAGCTACTTTTTGCTCTTGTCTTTCAAGCATCCATCTCATATGGAAGCAGACGCCCTCGACAACTGCTCTGATAAGTTCCGTTTTTCCTGTTTCAAGGTGAATGTTGAAGAACATACCTGCAGCGTTCGGGTCCTCAAACGGGCAACGGTTGCCGTGAAGCCACGGTGTAAACACAACGCCGTCTGAACCGGGATTTGCTCTTTCAATAACTTCCTCAAGATAATCGTAAAGGTTGAAACTTTCTTCCTCGAGGTCGTCTTTTTTGTGGCCGTACTTTTTAAGAAATACGCCGATTTCGTCAAGAGCAAGGTGATCCTTTACCCAGCCCACACATTTATTGGAGGTTTCGAGTTCGGCAAAATAGTTATATGTCTCGGGGTTTGCGCCGACGATTGCCGCCATCATTGCACCTGCATCAACAAGCTGTTCGGGAACAACTGTTCCTACCCAGCCCGATGTGCCCGAATAAATGTGGGTGTCGCCGATTTCCGTTGCACCTGCGCCGACTCCGATAAGAGAAGCGTCTCCGCCGCCGCCGTAAACGGCAGTACCCTCTGCCAAGCCGAGCTCCTTAGCCGCCTGAGCGGTAACTTCGCCGACCTTTTCCGTGCTGGCCTTGATTACAGGCATATGCTCGATATTAACGCCTACCATATCGCAAATCGGCTTGCACCACCCTTCGTGTCCCTTGCGGGTGTCATAAAGAAGTGTGCCGAATGCCGAGTCATTTGTCATAACAAACTCGCCGCTGCAACGCAAAATCATATATTCTTTTACATCAAGCCACTTGTAAATTCTCTTGAAATTCTCGGGCTCATGAGCCTCAACCCATTTGTACTTCCAAATCGGGTCCTTAACAGAAGAAGAAACGGCGCCCGTGTACTTAAGATATTTAAGCAGTTTTGTAACCTCCGCACCGGCTACCTGAACACCGTGGGCAATGCCTTTTTTGATTTCTTCTCTTGCTCTCTGGTCCATATATGTCATTGGACGGCGAATGCATTTGCCCTGTTTATCAACAAGTACAAGACCCTGCATTGCGGAGCAGAAACTGATACCCTCAATCTGCTCTTTTTTAATTTTCTTGCATTTCTTGAAAACTTCCTTGGTTGTTACGCACATTGCGTTCCACCATTCGTCTGCGTCTTGCTCGCTTCCGCCCTTTACGCCGGTTTCCTCATCGACATAAAGACCGTAGCCTTCGGTGGCGGACGCAAGGATTTTCATTTCCTTGTTGATTTCGATAAGGCAGGTTTTAATGCCCGTTGTACCGATATCATAGGTAATTACATATTTGCTCATATTTTCCTCCTAAAGACAGAACAATCTGTTTTATTTTTCAAATGTAAATGCCGACTCTATGAATTTGAGAAGTTGGCGAACGATTTGGTCCTCGTCCATCTCTTCTACATCGACACCCGTGTAGAGCTTAAATCTGCTTTTGTAATAGTCGCAGGTGTAGCTGAACTGAAGTGAGGTCAGCAGGTTATCAAGAAAGAATGCGAAAAGTCTCGGATCCAAATCTTGGCGTACATCTCCGCTTTTGAGCGAATCGGTTATGCACTTAATGTACTTTCGTGCCGTATTTGCTTCGATTTCGCTCGCAAATTCGACAGCCTTTGCCGAGTCACGCTGAGAGGTTATCTCATTGTAAAGTTTTATATAGTTTTCGTTTTTGCTGCTCAGACGGCAGATTGCCCTGATAAGGTGCTCCGCTTTGATAAGCAGTTTATCATTGCTTTTAAGAATATCATCGATTGTTTTATCGAGAATGGACATTCCTCTTTGCAGGCATGTGAAGAACAAGTCCTCTTTTGTGTTAAAATACTTATACATTAAACCGATGCTTATGCCCGCATTTTTTGCAATAACATTTATGTTTGCGTTTTCGTATCCTTTTGAGGCGAATTCCTCAATCCCTACCTCAAGTATTTTCTCTTTTCTTTCTTCCGAGGCTCTCTCAAAAGCCTCCTTGTATCGTTTCTCATTCATATCATTTTTTAATTTTTGTAGTCTTGCACAAAGCATAACGCTTTCGTTTGTGCAAATGAGCCAAAATCCCCCTCGGTGAGCATAAATTCACTAATGATATAGTACCATTATTTTACCTATAATGCAACTAAAATAACTAAAATTTTAACGATTTCAAGTTGACAAATCGGTAAAATGTGATATACTTAAATTGCAAATAGTGTGAGCACTCGCTCACTAAATATAAAGTGAGTCGTCGCTCACTATAAAATCTAAGGAGGAATATATAATGGATACAAGATTCGCTATTACAGAGTATCCTAATGCTGCTGCTCTTACGGCAGAGCTTGATGCACTCATCAAAAAACCAATTTATTCAATCAACAGAGCTGCTCTTAGAGAGTACGAGGAGGAGTATTTCGAGAAGAAGTGCGCCAAGTCAAAGGAAATGATTACAGAGGCTAAGAATGTAATTCCGGGCGGCGTTCAGCACAATCTTGCGTTCAATTATCCTTTCCCAATCGTTATGACAAAGGCTAAGGGCAATAAACTTTACGATATCGACGGAAATGAATATTTCGACTTCCTTCAGGCAGGCGGTCCTACAATCATCGGTTCTAACGATGATGTAGTTAAGGAAAAGGTTAAGGAACTTCTTGACGATTGCGGTCCTTCAACAGGTTTGTTCCACCCTTATGAGTATAAGCTCGCAAAGAAGATCAGCGAGTGCGTTCCCTCGGTAGAAATGTTCCGTATGCTCGGTTCAGGTACAGAGGCTTGTATGTGTGCTGTTCGTGTTGCTCGTCTTGCAACAGGTCATAAGAATATTATTAAGATGGGCGGTGCTTACCACGGTTGGTCAGACCAGCTTGCTTGGGGTATGCGTGTACCGGGTACTCTTAACCTTCAGTCACACGGCGTTCCTATGTTCGTATTTAAGCACACTCAGGAGTTCTTCCCTAATGACCTTAAGGATCTCGAGAAGAAACTCATCATCAATAAATTCCGTGGCGGTACAGCCGCAGTATTCATCGAACCGTGCGGACCCGAGTCGGCAACCCGTCCGGTAGATAAGGACTTCCCTAAGGGCGTTCAGGCTCTTTGCCGTAAGTATGGTGCTCTGCTTGTTTGTGACGAGGTTGTTACAGGCTTCCGTATCGGTATTTCCGGTGCACAGGGTTACTACGGTATCGATCCCGATATTACTATTTTTGGTAAGATTATTGCAGGCGGCTATCCGGGTGCAGGCGGAATCGGCGGCCACAGAGAAGTTATGAAGTATCTCGGCGCCGGTCTTGATAAGGCTGAGGGCAAGAAGATTCATAAGGCTATGTGCGGCGGCACAATGGCGGCTACACCTATTTCTTGCTGTGCAGGTTATACAGTAATTTGCGAAATCGAGAAGAGAAACGCTTGCCAGGTTGCAGGTCAGATGGCTGACAGACTTGTTAAGGGTATTAACGAGTCCATTAAGAAGTACGACCTTCCGTTCGTATGCTACAATGTTGGTTCTATCTGCCAGCTTCATACTGTTGCTACAATGCATTTCAGAATTAACTGGAAGAAGCCTTGGACTATTCCGTCGGTTCTTAAAGAAACAGGTATTCGCCAGACAGAGATGCAGTATATGGGTGCCGCTTATATGGCAGAGGGTCTTGTTACTCTTGCAGGCTCCCGTCTCTACACCTCAAGCGCTTATACCGAGGAAGACATCGACGAGTGCATTAAGAGATTCGATAAAGTACTCTCAAAGTGCGAGAAGATTGATTATTAATTAACGGCATAGAAAGGGCGGCTCAACAACCGCCCGTTTGTCGCTTATAAATCAGATATTAATTTAGGAAAATTAAAAGGGGAAAACTATGGCTTACGAAATTGAAGAAGCTAAAAGACTTGTTGTAAAAGCAGGAAAAAGGCTTGTTGAATCCGGACTCATTGCCCGCACATGGGGTAATGTTTCGGCTCGTATCAGCGATACACAGTTTGTTATTACTCCGTCGGGCAGATCATATGAGGATTTGACCGAGGACGAAATCGTAGTTGTAAATATTGCGGACTGCTCACATGAGGGCGACATTAAACCGTCCAGCGAAAAAGGAGTTCACGCAGCAGCTTACCGTCACCATCCTACTGTCAATTTTGTTATCCATACTCATCAGAGAGCGGCTACAATCGTTTCTATTACCGGTATGGATATTACAAATGTTTATAAGGAATACAGAGATGTTTTGGGCGATACCGTTCCTTGTGCAGATTATGCTATGTCAACTACCGATTCTCTTCGCAAGAAGGTTGAGATGTGCATTATGATGCACCCGAGTTGCCGTGCAATTAATCTTATGCACCACGGCGCACTTGTTATGGGTGACGATTACGACCACGCTTTTGCACTTGCGGAAAATCTTGAAAAGTGTTGTGAAAAAGTGCTCAAGGACAACTATCTTCGCCACTCATGGGCAGATAAATACTCTGATGAGGACAGAAGAAACTTCTACCTTGCAAAGCACGAGTCGGGCAAAATGCCTGAGCATATCTGCGACCTCGGCTCATCTGTAAGAAACGGCAATACCTTTACTCTTACCGTGGGCGGACAGAGCGTTGATGTTGATATGGAGACAGGTCTCGGTATTAACGGCATTGCTCCTAAGGTTGAGAAGATTCACAGAGCAATTTATAAGAATGACAGTTGCTCTATGATTCAGCATCTTACAACTCCCGATGTTGTGGCTGTTTCGGCTTCAGGCGATAATATGACACCTATGATTGATGACTTTGCACAAATCGTCGGTCTTGATGTTAAAAATTGTCCGTGGATTGACGGCGATACAGATGAATGCGCTAAGGAAATCGGCAGGTCTATCAGCGGCAGAAACGCTGTTCTTGTTGAGGGTAACGGTGCTTTGGTAACCGGTAATAATGAGGGCGATATGCAGGCTCTTGATATTATTATGGATAAGGGTTGTGCGGCAGTTATCGATTGCGATATATTCAACCGTGCACACTATGTTCCAAAGGCAGAGTGCTTCCTTATGAGAACCGTATATCTTGCTAAGTATTCAAAGCAGATTAATAAATAATCAGCAAAAATATAATGCGGCTTGGAGTGTTTCCGAGCCGTTTTTTCTTTTGCCGTATCATTTATATTTGCAACAATAAAATGTAAAGTTAAAGCACTGTCCAATTAACCTGAACAGTGCTTTATGCTTTATCGTCTGTCTTAAATTAATCCGGATAGCCGTCGGGGTTCTGACTCTGCCATCTCCAAGAGTCCTCGCACATTTCCTCAATTCCTCTTTCGGCTTTCCAGCCGAGTTCCTTTGCAGCCTTGCTCGGGTCGCTGTAACAAGTAGCGATGTCGCCCGCTCTTCTCGGCATAATTGTGTAAGGGATTTTCTTACCGCTTGCCTTTTCAAATGCTTTTACAACATCGAGAACGCTGTAACCGACACCTGTGCCCAGGTTGTAGATAAAGAGTCCTTTTTCTGCTCTGACTTTTTCTACTGCCTTAACATGACCGAGTGCAAGGTCAACTACATGAATGTAGTCTCTTACGCCTGTGCCGTCGTGTGTGTCGTAGTCGTTTCCGAATACGCCGAGTTGCTCTCTCTTGCCGATAGCAACCTGAGTGATATACGGCATAAGGTTGTTTGGAATACCGTTAGGGTCTTCACCCATTGTGCCGCTCTTGTGTGCGCCGATTGGGTTGAAGTAACGAAGCAGACAGATGCTCCATTCGTTATCGCTTGCGTATAAATCCTGAAGCATTTGCTCAATGATGAGTTTTGTTCTGCCGTAAGGATTTGTTACGCCGCCAACCTGCATATCCTCGGTAAGCGGAGAAACGTTGTTCATTCCGTAAACGGTAGCAGATGATGAGAAAACAATCTTCTTACAGCCGTTCTTACGCATTGCATCGAGGAGTACAAGAGTGCCCGTAATGTTGTTGTCGAAATATTCGAGAGGCTTTACACAGCTTTCACCGACTGCTTTGAGTCCTGCAAAGTGAATTACGCTGTCAATGTCCTCATTCTTGAAAACGTTTTGAAGTCCGTCAAAATCACGAATGTCGCACTCGTAAAACGGAAAATCTCTGCCTACCAATTCCTTGATTCTGTCGTATGATGATTTTTTGCAGTTGTAAAGATTATCTACAACTACAACGTCGATTCCTGCATTCATAAGTTCAACGCAGGTGTGAGAACCGATGTAACCGAGTCCTCCTGTAACTAATACTGACATAATTTGCCTCCTGTATTGTTATGTTTTATTTGACCGCTCCGTTTGGAGCAGGTTGTTTGTAATTTATGCCTCCCTTGAAAAGGGAGCCGGTAGACTGCGAATGAGCAAAAACGCAATTACGCCCGTTTTGCTCTGTTATTTAATATGCCTTGCCCCAGTAAACCATACACTTAGCCGGTTTTCCGCAGCATACGCACTTGTCATCGAGATGCTCTTGCTCGAGCGGAATGCAACGAGAGCCTACCCCCGTGATTTCCTTAACCTTCTCCTCGCACGCTTCGTCGCCGCACCACATAGCCTTTATAAAGCCGTCGCCGTTCTTTTCAAGGTCTGCCGTGATTTCGTCAAGATTGTGTGCAACATAGGTCTTACGCTCTCTGTTTTCGAGAGCCTTTTCATAAATGCCGTTGCGTACTTCTTCGAGTTTTTCGAGGATAACGCTCTCAACCTTGTCAAGAGGAACAATAGTCTTTTCTCTGTTATGGCGTGTAACCATTACGCATTGACCGTTTTCTATGTCTCTCGGGCCTATTTCGATTCTTACCGGAACGCCTTTCATTTCGTACTCGGCAAACTTCCATCCCGGAGAGTTCTCGCTGTCATCAATTTTAGCACGGCATACTTTCTTCAATCTGTCGCAAAGCTCGTTTGCCGCTTCAATTACACCCTCTTTGTGCTGTGCAACAGGTACTATGATAGCCTGAATAGGCGCAACGGCAGGCGGAAGAACAAGTCCGTTGTCATCGCCGTGAGTCATAATGATTGCACCGATAAGTCTTGTTGTAACGCCCCACGATGTCTGATGAGGGTACTGTAATTTGTTGTTTTTGTCCGAAAATTGAATGTCAAACGCTTTGGCAAAGCCGTCGCCGAAATAGTGGCTTGTGCCTGCCTGAAGTGCCTTGCCGTCGTGCATAAGTGCCTCAATACAGTATGTACGCTCCGCACCCGCAAACTTGTCGCTGTCTGTTTTCTGTCCCTGAATTACAGGCATTGCAAGATATTCCTGACAGAATTTTGTGTATATTCCGAGCATTCTTTCGGTTTCTTCGATAGCCTCCTCGGGTGTAGCGTGAAGGGTGTGTCCCTCCTGCCATAAAAATTCTCTCGAACGAAGAAACGGTCTGGTGGTCTTTTCCCATCTTACTACCGAAACCCACTGGTTATAGAGTTTGGGCAGGTCTCTGTGTGAGTGAACTATATTCTTAAAATGTTCACAGAAAAGCGTTTCCGAAGTAGGTCTTACGCAAAGACGCTCCTCGAGAAGTTCGTTTCCGCCGTGGGTTACCCACGCACATTCCGGAGCAAAGCCCTCAACATGGTCTGCTTCCTTTTGTAATAAACTTTCGGGAATGAACATAGGCATACATACATTTTCTACCCCTGTTTGCTTAAACATACCGTCGAGAATTCTCTGTATGTTTTCCCATATTGCGTAGCCGTACGGTCGGATAACCATACATCCCTTTACGCTGGTATATTCTGCAAGCTCTGCTTTTTTGCACACATCCGTGTACCATTTTGCAAAGTCCTCGTCCATTGATGTGATGTCATCAACCATCTTTTTCTGATTATTCGCCATATTGACCTCCTGTCCGACAGCCACGCTGCCTGTTTCAATCTAATATTATATAGTAAAACCAATATAAAGTAAATAATTATTTTAATATTTTTACATATCATAGTGCCGTTTTTAATTGCTTTGGTGCATATATTGTCGCAGATTTGTATAACGAAACGAAAAATTAATACTTTGCGAACCATTTGTATAACGAGATTTTACTAATTGTATATTTATTGTGATAATTATACAAAAAAATACAGTTTTTATCTTACAAATTTACCATTTACAGCGTTAATTTTTTCACTTAATCTATTGAAAAAAAGTTCTTGAGTGCTATAATGAGGGTAAACATAGTTAAGAAATTAACATTGTTATTATGAAAGAAACGGAGGAATGTTAATGACAATGGCACCCATTGCGATGAGCGTTGATTTGCAGGAAGAACTGCAAAAGCAACTTAACATCGATGAAGTTTTCGGTTTCGATGTAAAAGGCGTTCATATCGGGTTCGACGAAAGCACAGTTGTGTCGTGGATTATCATTGGTGTTATGACGATTGTTGCGATTTTTCTTACGAGAAATCTTAAGGTAACCGGCAAAATCTCAAAGCGTCAGATGATTCTCGAAATGTGCTACGAAAAAGCAGAGGCATTTTTCAAAACGACCATGGGACCGAAAGTTGAAAAGTACATACCGTGGCTTATGAGTATGGCGCTCTTTATAGGCGTATCGAATATGATAGGTCTTTTAGGCTTTAAGCCGCCGACAAAGAGTATGCAGGTTACTGCGGCTATGGCTGTTACATCAATCGTACTTGTTGAGTATTGTGCCTTTAAGGATAAGGGCTTGCTCGGAAGATTTAAGGAGTTTACAAAGCCTGTTTGGATTGTAACACCTATCAATATGCTTGAGGTGCTTACAAAACCGCTGTCCCTTTGTATGCGACTTTTCGGTAACATCATTGCAGCGTTTACTATCATGGAGCTTGTTAAGGCTGTACCGTTTATGAAATTCGGCGTACCGGCTGTTCTCAGTTTGTACTTTGATTTGTTTGACGGACTTCTTCAAGCGTATATCTTCGTATTCCTTACTGCTATTTATTTGCAGGAAGCGGTAGAAGAATCGGAGGAAGAGCCGAAAGAAGCAAAGAAAATGCGTAAGGCTCAGAAAAAAGCCGAGAAAATGGCTAAAAAGCAAGCAAAAAAGCAGGCTAAAGCAGCCGCTTGATTATAAGAATTACGCCCTTGGTATTTTAGCGGGGCAAAACACAATTAATTTAAGGAGATAAAATTATGACAGGTTCAATTATCGCAATCGGAGCAGGTATCGCTCTTTTGTGTGGCATCGGCGCAGGTATCGGTATCGGTATCGCAACAGGTAAGGCAGTAGAGGCTCAGGCTCGTCAGCCCGAAATGGCAGGTAAAATTCAGACAACACTTATTCTCGGTGCCGCTCTTTCCGAGGCTACCGCTATCTATGGTCTTATCGGTGCAATTTTGATTATCTTTATGGTAAAGTAGAATAATCCGAATCAAAATTATCGAAAGGAAAACAGCAAATGTTAAAGTTTGATTTTAATTTGCTTTGGACAATAGTAAACCTTATCATATTCTTTTTGCTTATGAGATTGTTTCTGCTTAAGCCCATCAAAAAAGTTCTCGCTTCCCGTAAGGAGTTGATTGACGGTCAACTCAAGCAGGCTGAGGATACCGTAAAGCAGGCAGACGAAAAACTCGCAGACTACGAGGCTAAAATCTCAAATGCCGATGAAGAGGCAAAGTCCATTATCGGCGACGCAAGGGATAAGGCTAAGGTCGAATATAATAAAATTGTTGATAAAGCAAGTGACGATGTAGCAAAGATGAAGGCAGACGCTCAGAAGAAAATCGCTCGGGACAGCGAAAATGCCCGTACTGCGGTTAAGGAAGAGATTGCCAAACTTGCTATCGAGACTGCCGAAAAGGTTGTCGGTGAAACTGTTTCAGCCGAAACAGACAGTAAAATATATGATGAATTTTTGAATGAGGGCAGTGAACAAAATGATTAAAAATCTTGATGCTTATATCGAGCAGCTGCTTTCTTCAAAGGCAAGTGTCGGTTCTCTTGAGGATGCGCTCAGGCTTATTACTTCGAGCGATGAACTCAAAGAAACACTTGATAATCCGAATTATTCCGAAGAGGAAAAGCAGCAGGTTATTGAGGAGCTTTTTGCTCCGTCGGTAAAATCCTTTATTCTCGCTCTTGCAAAGGAATGCCGGTGCGATGACCTTAAAGGCATTATCGATAAATATATCGCAGAACTCGATAAACTTAATAATGTTACTCGTGCAACCGTAATCTGCACAACCCCTCCGACAGACGAACAACTTAAAGGTATTGTCAACTTTATCAAAAAGGAGACAAACAGTGAGGATGTTCAGGTTGATGTAAAAGAGGATAAGTCCATTGTAGGCGGTTTTATCATCAGCGTTGAGGGCAAGGAGTATGACTTCTCCCTTAAAGCAAAGATGAACGCCATCAAGGAACAACTTATGAACAGCGCAAAGCACGCCGACGGCGATAACGAAAATGTTTTGGCTGTACTTCGTAAGAATGTTAAGGACTTCCGCACTTCAACCGAGGGTGAGGAAATCGGTCAGATATCAAAGGTCGGCGACGGCATTGCTACCGTAGTAGGTCTCGGCAATGCAATGTACGGCGAAATCGTTGTGTTTGAGGACGGCACCAAGGGTATGGTGCAGAATATCGGCGTTAACTCAATCGGCTGTATTTTGTTCGGTTCCGATGAGGACATCGAGCAGGGCACAAAGGTTAAGCGTACCTACAAAAAGGCAGGCGTTCCGGTAGGCGATAAGTTTATCGGCAGAGTTGTTAACGCACTCGGTGAGCCCATCGACGGTAACGGCGATATAGAGGCAAGTGATTACCGTGCAATTGAGCAGCCGGCTCCGTCTATCGTAGAGAGAAAGTCCGTATCGGTTCCTATGGAGACAGGTATTCTCGCAATAGACAGTATGTTCCCGATAGGCAGAGGCCAGAGAGAACTTATTATCGGCGACAGACAGACTGGTAAAACTTCTATCGCCGTAGATACAATCATTAACCAAAAGGGTAAGGACTGTATCTGTATTTATAATGCAATCGGACAAAAGGCGTCTACCGTTGCAAAACTTGTAAACACTTTGCAGAAGAACGGTGCAATGGATTACACAATTATCGTTTGTGCCAGTGCATCCGATTCCGCATCGCTTCAGTATATTGCACCGTATGCGGCTACATCTATGGCAGAATACTTTATGTATCAGGGCAAAGATGTTCTTATTGTATATGATGATTTGAGCAAGCACGCCGTTGCTTACCGTTCAATTTCTCTTCTTCTCGGCAGACCACCCGGAAGAGAGGCATATCCCGGCGATGTATTCTATCTTCACTCAAGACTTCTTGAGCGTTCCAGCCGCCTCAGCGACGAACTCGGCGGAGGCTCTATTACAGCCCTCCCGATTATCGAGACTCAGGCAGGCGACGTATCGGCATATATTCCGACTAACGTTATTTCCATTACAGACGGTCAGATTTATCTTGAAAGCGACCTCTTCTTCAGCGGTCAGCGTCCGGCTGTAAATGTAGGTCTTTCTGTTTCCCGTGTAGGCGGTGCAGCACAGACTAAGGCTATGAAGAAAGCCGCAGGCTCGCTTCGTGTCGATCTTGCACAGTTCAGAGAGATGGAAGTATTTACTCAGTTCTCCTCTGATTTGGACGAGGATACAAAGACTCAGCTAAAGTACGGCGGAGGCCTTATGGAACTGTTAAAGCAACCTCTTACTCATCCTATGTCACTTGCACAGCAGGTTGTAACTCTCGTTGCGGCAACAGGTAAGCGTTTTATTGATGTCCCCAGAGAGAAGATTAAGGCATATCAGTCGGAAATGCTTAATTACTTTGAAACTCATCACGAGGATATTTTGTCCGAGATTAATACGCAAAAGGTAATCGATGACGAACTTAGAGAGTCAATTCTGAGCACGGTCGATGAATTCAGAAAGGCATATAATGGCTAACGCAAGAGAAATCCAAGGCCGTATGAAGTCGATTAAGGACACTATGAAAATCACCAATGCGATGTATATGGTGTCCTCATCAAAACTTCAAAGGGCAAGAAAAGATTTGAAAAATACTAAGCCGTATTTTGAGATGGTTCAGGACAGTCTTGCAAAAATTTTGGATATTGCGCCCGAGGTCGGTTCCGATTACTTTGACGAGAGACCTAATAAACAGGGCAAGGACAGAGTTGTTGCGTATCTTGTTCTTACTGCGGATAAGGGGCTTGCCGGAGATTATAACCATAATGTTATAAAACTTGCGGAAACCTCTGCCGAGGAGGACGGTTGCAATAATATGCTGTTTGTCGTAGGTCAGATAGGCAGGCATTATTTTGAAAAGAAAAATATTCCTGTCGATTATGACTTTAAGTATACGGCGCAGAATCCTACCGTAAACAGAGCCAGACATATCAGCGAAAAACTGCTCTCGCTTTACCTCGAAAAGAAAATTGACGAGGTACATATCGTGTATACCAAAATGGTAAATTCCATGACCGTTGAGGCGGTAAGCAGTAAGATTTTGCCGCTTAAGCGAGAGAATATCAATAAGCAGGATAACTCCCTTGTTGATAAATATGACGGTGCTGTGTTTATGCCGGATGTAAAAACGGCATTTGACCATATCGTTCCGGCATATGTTTCGGGATTTATATACGGCGCATTGGTAGAAAGCTATTGCAGTGAACACAATGCTCGTATGATGGCTATGCAGAATGCGTCCGACAGTGCAAGCGAAATGATTAAAAATCTGTCTGTTCAGTACAACAGAGCACGCCAGGCTGCAATCACTCAGGAAATCAGTGAGGTTTGCGGCGGAGCTAAACATTCTCAAAATGCATTCTAGCCGACTTCGGCTCGGCTTAAACCTTTAAGAAAGGTAATTAAATTATGAATTATGGTAAAATAACACAAGTTATGGGACCTGTTGTGGATGTAAAATTCACCGAGAACCTGCCTAAGATTAAGGAGGCTCTTGAGGTAGAAAACAACGGCAAAAAGGCAGTTATGGAAGTTGCTCAGCATATAGGAAACAACACCGTTCGCTGCATTATGCTCGCTGCCTCCGAGGGCTTGTATAAGGATATGCAGGTTGCCGCAACAGGTGACTCAATAAAAGTACCTATCGGAGAAAAGACACTTGGCAGACTTTTCAATGTTGTCGGCGAAACCATTGATGACTTGGAGAGCCTCGACAATGAGGAGCACTGGTCAATTCACCGTAAGGCACCCGGCTTTGACGAGCAGAGCCAAGAGGTAGAAATTCTTGAAACCGGTATTAAGGTTATCGACCTGCTTACCCCGTACCAAAAGGGCGGTAAAATCGGTCTTTTCGGCGGTGCAGGCGTAGGTAAAACCGTTCTTATTCAGGAACTTATTACCAATGTCGCAACTCAGCACGGCGGATATTCCATCTTCACCGGCGTAGGTGAGCGTTCAAGAGAGGGTAACGACCTTTGGAACGAGATGAAAGAATCGGGCGTTATTAATAAGACCGCACTTGTTTTCGGTCAGATGAATGAGCCGCCCGGAGCCAGAATGAGAGTTGCCGAAACAGGACTTACAATGGCAGAGTATTTCCGTGATAAAGAACATCAGGATGTGCTTTTGTTCATTGATAATATCTTCAGATTTATTCAGGCAGGCTCGGAGGTTTCGGCACTTCTCGGCAGAATGCCGTCAGCCGTAGGTTATCAGCCTACCCTTGCAACAGATGTCGGCGAACTTCAGGAGAGAATTACCTCCACAAAGAACGGTTCCATCACATCGGTTCAGGCTGTATATGTACCTGCCGATGACCTTACCGACCCGGCACCTGCCACAACTTTTGCTCACCTTGACGCTACTACCGTACTTTCCCGTAAGATAGTAGAAAAGGGTATCTATCCCGCCGTTGACCCGCTCGAGAGTAACTCTCGTATTTTGGAGGCGGATGTAGTAGGCGAGGAGCATTACGAGGTTGCCCGTAAGGTTCAGGAGTACCTGCAAAAGTATAAGGAACTTCAGGATATTATCGCAATCCTCGGTATGGAGGAATTGTCCGACGAGGATAAACTTTCCGTATACCGTGCAAGAAAGATTGAAAAATTCCTTTCTCAGCCTTTCCATGTTGCGGAAACCTTTACAGGCTTAAAGGGCGTTTATGTTCCGCTTAAAGAGTCCATCCGTGGCTTTAAGGCTATCGTAGACGGTGAGGTTGACGATCTTCCCGAGATGGCATTCTTTAATGTCGGTACAATCGATGACGCAATTGAAAAGGCAAAAACGCTTTAATGGGTGATTTTTATGAATACATTTAAGCTAAAAGTTGTTGCATCCAATAAGGTGTTCTTCGACGGCGATTGCCAAAGTCTGGTTATTCCCGTTGCCGACGAGGGCTTGTGCGGCTTTCTCGCAAACCACGAGAATACCGTTGCTCCCATCGAGTTCGGTGAGATGAAAATTACTGACGCAAGCGGAAAGGTGATTGAGGCATTCGTGGGTTCGGGCTTTCTTGAGTTTTTCGCAAATGAGGCACATATCGTTTGCATTTCAGTAGAACTTCCCGAAGAAATCGACGCTCGCCGTGCCGAGGAGGCAAAGGAGAGAGCCGAGGAGCAACTTCGTCAGGAGCACTCCATTTATGAGTATTATGAGACTCAGGCAAATCTTGCCAGAGCCATGGAACGCCTGAAGGTTAAAAACCGTCATAACATATAAAAATAAAGGCAGAGCAATGTCAAACGCATTGTTTCTGCCTTTTTGTTTTGATTATTAATATTTGTACTTGTCGTGGAATGTTGAGTTGAATTTGTCTATAACCGTTTGGTATCTGTTATAGGCGTTTGCTATGCTCTCGTCCCAGCTGATGTAGATATTGTTTCTTGCGTTTTGACCGACACGGTGCAATAAGTCTTTGTTGTCCGCAATGCGGTCGATAACTCTTGCAACGCTTCTCGACGATTCGAGACATAAAAAGCCCGTTTCGCAGTCGGTTATACCCTCGCTTGCACACGAGTTTGCAACCACTATTGCCGGAGTTGCGGAGGCGGCTGCTTCACGAACCACCAAACCGTTCGTGTCAAAGGTACTCGGAAAAACGAGCATATCAGCCGTTCCGTAGTAAATTTGCAGTTCCTGCCTGTCCAAAATTTGACCCGTGAATATAACTTTGTCGCCTATGTTAAGTTTTGCGGCATATTTTTTTATGGCGTTTTCTTCGGGTCCCATTCCGATAATTATCATTCTGTAATCTCTGCCGCTTTCTTTTAGCAGTTTGCAGGCGTCGAGAATGATTCTCAAATTTTTGTACCACATCATTCGTCCGACAAAAAGCAAAATCGGAATGCTCTCGGGTATGCCGTGCTTTCGTCTTATCATGGCTTTCATCTCTTCGGTGCAGTCGAGTTTCGGCAAATCGCAGCCGTTGGGCATAACGATATAGTCACCCTCGTAGCCGACCTTCCTCAGACTGTCAACAGTGCCTTTGCTCGTTACCCAAACCTCGTCGGCGCTCTTTATGTTGTTGAGCAAAAAGCCGTACGCTCTGTGCCTTACGACAAGCGATTTTACCCTTTGGTCAAAGTCGTATTCGTACTTTGTGTGGTATGTTAAAATCTGCGGAATACGCTTTATTCTGTTAATTCTTCTGAAAAAATAACTGGTCGCTATCGGGCAGTGGGAATGCAGAATGTCAAAATTCCTGTCGATAATATCCTCTGCAAACTGTCTTTTGAACGGCCAGCCGACGGGGTAGCCCTCGCCGAAAGTAAACAGGCTCTTGTATCTGTAAATTTCGTAGGGGTATTTGTAGTCCTCTGCGTTTGGATTTTTCGGCGTAACGATTGTTGCTTCGCCCAACTTTTTGTTAATTATATCGGCATAGCATTTAGCCACCGTGCTTATGCCGTCAATGGTCGGAGGAAACGCCTCCGTTCCGATTGCGATTTTCAGTTTTTCGCTCATGAAAATATCTCTCTTTGCAAAAAATATGTATGACACATTATAACATACGACGACCTAAAAGTAAAATAATTTTTATCTTAAAATAACTCCTCTTGCACTTGATTAATTTATTGCTTTAATATATAATAAATGAGAATGACTTTTTAGAGGTGCGCTATGGCTGATTATTCGGTAACTCTGGCTAAAATTATAGAAAAGCATAAGCTCGAAATAATTTTTGTACCAAAACCGCCGGAGGAAATAGAAATTAAGTCAAACGAGGTAAACCGTCCGGGTATCGTACTCACGGGATATACCGACTACTTTGACCCTACCCGTATTCAAATTTTGGGTTGGACAGAGTTTGGCTTTTTGCTTAATATGTCAGATGACGAAAGGCGAAAGGCTCTGGGTTATTGGCTCGAACTTCATCCTGCTGCGGCTGTGGTGACGAGAGGGCTCGATATTCCCGATTACTTAAAAGAAGCGTGTATCAAATATGATGTTCCTCTTCTTCGTACGGATGAGGAGACTTCGGCGTTTCTGGCTTCTCTTATCGCTTTCCTTAATCGTGAACTTGCACCGAGGATTACACGCCACGGCGTTTTGGTTGAGGTTTACGGTGAGGGCGTTCTTATCACGGGTGAGAGCGGCGCAGGAAAGAGCGAGACCGCTATCGAGTTGATTAAGAGAGGACACCGACTCATTGCGGATGATGCGGTCGAAATCAGGAGGGTGAGCGACTCGGTTCTTGAGGGATCGTCTCCGAGCAATATCCGTCACTTTATCGAACTCAGAGGTATAGGCATCATTAACGCCAGAAGAATCTTCGGTATGGGTGCCGTAAAGCCTACGGAAAAAATCGATATGGTGGTTAAACTCGAGGATTGGGACGCCACAAAGGCGTATGACAGGCTCGGAATAGATAATGACTATTTTCGTATATTGAGCGTAAATGTTCCGGTGATTACCGTTCCTATCACTCCGGGACGAAATCTTGCGGTAATTGTAGAAACGGCGGCGATGAATAACCGTCAAAAGAAGATGGGCTTTAACGGCGCAAGAGAACTTATGCAGAATCTTGGAATAGACGATGTTGACGCTAATGATAAGATTTTAGAGGAATGGGACTAAAGGGTTAATAATTTAAGGAGATATACAGACTATGTTAAGAATTGGTATTGATTTGGGCGGAACAAACATTGTTGCCGCAGTGGTAAACGATGAGTATGAGATGGTCGGAAAAGCAAAAACCCCGACCGCTACTCCGAGGTCTGCCGATGAAATTTTTGACGATATCGCAAAGGTTTGCAAGGAGGCTATGGCTCAGGCAGGAGTAACGATTAAGGATATTTTCTCCGTTGGTATAGGAACTCCGGGTACGGTAAACAAAGAGGGCGTTATCGAATTCGCAAATAACCTTGGCTTTGTCAATGTTCCGGCAAAGGAAATGCTTATCGAAAGACTCGGTATTGAAAATGTGTATGTCGATAATGACGCTAACTGTGCCGCTCTCGGCGAGGCTCAGGCAGGCTCGGGACACGGTGCAAAGGACTTTATCGCAGTAACTCTCGGTACAGGCGTCGGTTCGGGCGTAATTATTAACGGCAAAATTGTTGCAGGCGTAAATAATGCAGGCGGCGAGTGCGGTCATTCTGTAATCGTTGTTGACGGCGAGCCTTGCACATGCGGCAGAAAGGGTTGCTGGGAGGCTTACGCTTCGGCTACCGCACTTATTAATCAGACTAAGGCGGCTATGGAAAAATACCCCGACTCCGTTATGCACGAACTCGTTAAGGCAAACGGCGGAAAGGTAGACGGCAGAACCGCTTTTGATGCAATGCGCAGAGGCGATATAGCAGGCATTAAGGTAGTTGATGCTTATGTTAAATATGTTGCATGCGGTCTCATTAACCTTGTAAATATTTTCCAGCCGGAAACTATTTGTATAGGCGGCGGCATTTGCAATGAAGGCGAGACTCTTCTTCGTCCGCTTCGCAGATACATAGACAGCGAGAGATACAGCGTTTACTCAAAGATTCAGTCGAAGATTGTTAAGGCTGAACTCGGAAATGACGCAGGTATTATCGGCGCCGCTCTCCTCGGAGACTGATTTTTGACTGTAAGGTGCTCAGCTTGAAAGAAATTACGGAATTTGCAAAAAACAATAATATTCCTTACAGCACAGATGAGCCTATGAGCAAGCATACCACCTTTAAGATAGGCGGTAAAGCAAAACTTATGCTTTTTGTCGAAAGCGAGGAGCAGGTTGCGTCGGCGGTTAAGGAGTGTAAAAAATATAATCAGAGATATATCGCAGTGGGTAACGGCTCAAATCTTTTGGTTTCCGATGACGGAATAGATGCCGTTGTCATAGAAATGGGCAAAGGCTTTTCCGATGTAAGACTTATTGAAGACGAGACGGTTTATGCAGAGTCCGGAGCGCAACTTATGAAGGTGTGCCGATTCGCATTGGAGCACGGACTCAGCGGCTTGGAGTTTGCTTACGGAATTCCCGGCTCGTGCGGCGGTGCTGCGTTTATGAACGCAGGCGCTTACGGCGGAGAGATGAAAGACGTGCTTTATCGCTGCGACCATATAGATAAAAACGGCGACAGGGGCTTTCTCGAGGGCGATGACCTTAAACTGTCCTATCGCCGCAGTGCATATTACGATAACGGCTGTATCGTAACGGGTCTTTATATGCGACTGAAAAAGGATAAGCCTGAGGATATAAAGGCGAGAATGGACGATTTCCTTTCCCGCCGTAAGGCAAAGCAACCGCTCGAATATCCGTCGGCAGGCTCTACATTTAAGAGACCCGAGGGATATTTTGCAGGTGCTCTCATTGAGGAATGTAACCTTAAGGGCGCTTCGGTCGGCGGCGCACAGGTGAGTACAAAGCATGCAGGCTTTGTTATCAATACCGGCGGTGCCACGTGTAAGGATGTGCTCGATTTGTGCAAAAAGGTGTCGGATACCGTTAAGGCACAAAAGGGCGTAGAATTGGAAATGGAAATAAGAGTAACGGAGTAAGTAATGAAAGACATAGTTTTATTAACCGGAATGTCCGGAGCAGGAAAATCAACGGCAATGAGCTTTATGGAGGATATCGGATATTACTGCATAGATAATATGCCGACAGAACTTATCAGCACCTTTATTCAGCTTATAGAAAAATCTGAGGCGTATAATAAAATCGCAATAGTAGCCGATGTTCGTACGCTCGGCGTTTATGACGCATTCCACAGTGCCGTGCAAAAGTTGATTGATAACGATGACTATATGGTTAAGACCATATTCCTCGATATTAAAACTCATGTCGCACTTAAAAGATATAAACTAACCCGCAGAAAGCACCCCTTTGCCGATAAATTTAACGGCTCTACGGAAAAGGCACTTGAGTACGAGAGACAGGTTCTTGCTCCGGTTTTGCAGAATGCGGACTTTGTTATCGATACTTCCGACTTGACTTCAAATCAGCTTCGTACCCGCCTTACCCAAATTCTTTTGGGAGACGAGCGTGAGATTATGAATATCCATGTTGTATCGTTCGGCTTTAAGCACGGCATTCCCACCGACGCAGATTTTGTGCTCGATGTAAGATGTCTGCCAAACCCATATTGGATTGAATCCATGAGGGACAAAACCGGTCTTGATAAAGAGGTAAAGGACTATGTGTTCAGCTTTGATGAGTCGGTTACGCTTCTCAATAAATTAAAGGACTTGCTTGATTATCTTAATCCGCTTTATATCCGTGAGGGAAAGAGCCAGATTGTTATTGCTATCGGTTGTACCGGCGGAAATCACAGGAGCGTTGTTTTTGCCGAGGCACTAAAAGAATATTTCTCAAAGCGTTGGGATAATGTTTCGGTAAATCATAGGGATATAGATAAAAAATAAGGTATTTGTTATGTCATTTTCTTCTCAGGTTAAGGATGAACTTGTGAAAATTGAACAGGAAAATGCTTGTTGTAAAAAGAGTCTTCTTTACGGAATGGCTCTTTTTTCAAAGAGTTTTTCATTTTCTTCGGTTGTTTTTCAGTCAAAGAGCAAGGAGACTGCCGAACTTTTTTTGTCGCTGCTGGAGGAAATTTGCTCTGTCAGAGCAAAGATGTCGGCGTCACCGTCGGGAAAACTCTATACCGTGTCGGTGCGAAAAAGCGTAAACGCAAGCAGGATTATGTCCTGCTTCGGCCACGAAAGAGGCGAGACAAGTCTTAGAATTAACTTTTCTAATTTCACTTGCGAGGATTGCCAGAAAACTTTTATCAGAGGTGTATTCCTTGCCTGCGGAGCCGTTTCCTCTCCTGAAAAAGATTATCATTTGGAGTTCAGCGTGCCTTATCTTAACCTTTCAAAAAGTCTTATGACGGCGCTTCGTGAGGTGGAACTTTCACCAAAGATGACAAACCGTAAGGGTTATAACATCATATATTTTAAGGACAGCGAGGAAATCGAGGATTGTCTTTATATTATGGGCGCAGGCAAGAGTATGTTCGATATGATGAATGTTAAGATAGTTAAGGAAATTCGCAATACGGCAAATCGAAAAGCGAATTGCGACGCCGCAAATATAGAAAAAACCGTTGCCGCCGCTTCACCGCAGATTGCGGCAATACTTAAGATAAAAGAAAAAAAGGGACTCGATTCACTTCCCGACGGACTTCGACAGATGGCGGAGATAAGGCTGGAAAATCCCGACTCGTCTCTCGGCGAACTCTCCGAAATGCTCGACCCGCCAATTTCACGCAGCGGTGTAAATCACCGCCTGTCCCGACTTGTAAAAATCGCACAGGAACTTTGATGTGCGTTTGTAATTCTCAATGCCTCCCTTGAAAAGGGGAGCGATGGAACTTTCAAGGGGAACATCATAAAATAAAAGGTGATACTATGTTTACACATCTTCATTTGCATACTCAGTTCAGCTTGCTGGACGGCGCCTGTCGCCTCGGTGAGCTTGTTTCTCGTGCAAAGGAGTTGGGTATGACCTCTCTTGCCGTAACCGACCATGGAAATATGTACGGTGCGGTGGACTTTTACAGAGAGTGCAAAAAGCAGGGTATTAAACCCATTATCGGCTGTGAGGTATATGTTTCGCCGAGGAGCCGCTATGATAAAGATAAGACTTTGGATTCAAAGTATAACCACCTTGTTCTTCTCGTCAAGAATGAGACGGGATATAAAAATTTGATAAAAATGGTGTCGCTGTCGTATACCGAGGGCTTTTATTTTAAGCCGAGAATCGACCGTGACTTGCTCGAAAAATACAGTGATGGGCTTGTTTGCCTCTCCGCCTGCCTTGCAGGTGAAATACCGCAGTTTCTCTTGCAACGTGATTACGAGGGTGCAAAGAGTGCCGCTCTTTGGTACGAGTCGGTTTTCGGTAAGGGCAATTACTTTTTGGAACTTCAAAATCACGGCATAGAGCAGGAACAGATTGTACTCGACGGAATTAAGCGACTCAGCCGTGATACGGGCATTCCGCTTGTCGCAACGAATGATGTGCATTATGTCAATAAAGAAGATGCCGACATTCAGCAGGTGCTTATCTGTATCGCAACGAATCATATTTTGGGCGAAGATACGGGACTTGAATTTCACTCGGATAATTTTTATCTTAAGAGTGAGGAAGAAATGCTTTCGCTTTTCTGCGATGTTCCCGAGGCTGTGGAAAACACCGCCAAGGTTGCCGATATGTGTAACTTTGATTTTGAATTCGGTAATACGAAACTTCCGTATTTTGCAACCCCGGATAATATGAACCACTTTGAGTATTTCAAAATGAAATGCTTTGATGGAATGAAAAAACGCTACGGCGAAAATCCGCCCGAAGCGTATGTAAAAAGACTCAATTACGAACTCGAAACCGTAGATAAAATGGGCTACACGGATTACTATCTTATCGTATGGGACTTTGTTAATTTTGCAAAGAGCAGGGGTATTCCCGTAGGTCCCGGCAGAGGCTCGGGCGCAGGCTCTATTGCCGCTTATTGCATAGGCATAACCGATATCGACCCTATGAAATATGACCTTATCTTTGAGCGATTTTTGAATCCCGAGAGAGTGTCTATGCCCGACTTTGATATAGACTTCTGCTACGAAAGGCGGCAGGAGGTAATCGACTATGTTACCGAAAAGTACGGAGCAGACCATGTGGCGCAGATAGTCACTTTCGGTACTTTGCAGACCAGAGCCGCAATTCGTGATGTCGGCAGGGTAATGGGTATGCCGTATAATCAGGTGGACGCCGTTGCAAAACTGATACCGAACGATTTTCATATTACTATTGACGCCGCAATAAAAAAGAGCAGTCGACTCAGAGCGGCAATGGAAGATAATACAGAGGTTAAGCGCCTTATAGATACCGCACGCAGAGTTGAGGGCATGCCCAGAAATACCTCCACTCATGCCGCAGGCGTTGTCATAACTCACGACCCCGTGTCGAGTTATGTGCCGCTTGCAACTAACGACGGCTTGGTCGTAACGCAGTATATTATGACCACTCTCGAGGAACTCGGACTGCTTAAAATGGATTTTCTCGGGCTCAGAACACTGACCGTCATAGATGATGCGTCAAAGGCATCGGGCGTTGATATTAATAAAATTCCGATAGATGACCAAAGAGTTTATAAAATTTTTGCCACCGGGCAGACAGAGGGCATTTTTCAGTTTGAATCGGGCGGAATGAAGCAGATGCTTATGAATCTCAAGCCAACATCGCTGGAGGATTTGATTGCCGCCACCTCGCTCTATCGTCCCGGCCCGGCAAGCCAGATAGACACCTTTGTGCATAACTCAAATAATCCCGAGGACATAAAATACGATACTCCGATGCTTGAGCCTATTCTTAAAAACACTTACGGCTGTATGGTTTATCAGGAGCAGGTTATGCAGATTTTCCGTTCACTTGCAGGTTACAGTTTCGGCAGAGCGGACGTTGTACGCCGTGCCATGAGCAAGAAAAAGCACGATGTCATGGAAAGGGAACGTACCGCCTTTGTTGACGGCTGTGCAAAAAACAATATTTCAAGCAGTGTTGCAAATGCGATTTTTGATAAGATGACCGACTTTGCTTCCTATGCGTTTAATAAATCTCACGCCGCTTGCTACGCTCTTGTTGCGTACCGCTGTGCTTATCTTAAAGTTTATCATACTTCTCGGTTTATGGCGGCACTTTTGAGTTCCGTTTTGGATAATTCAAATAAGGTCGCTCGCTATATCGCCGAGTGTAAGCGTGTCGGTATTCGCCTTGCACCGCCCGACATTAATTCGTCTATGAAAGGCTTTACAGCCGCTTCGGATAAGGTGATTAATTACGGTATGCTCGGCATAAAAGGCGTCGGAAACGATTTTATCGAGGATATAATCAAGGAGAGGCAAAACGGCAACTTCTCGTCTTTGAAAGATTTTTGCGAGCGTATGCAGGGCACTCGTTTTAATCGCCGTGCGGTCGAAAGCCTGATAAGATGCGGTGCACTCGATAACTTGGGTGCAAACCGTAAACAAATGCTTCAGGTTCTGCCGATATTGCTCTCGTCTATCGAAGAACGCTACCGAAAGACTATGTACGGTCAGGTTGGACTTTTCGATTTGGGCAACGAAAAAGCCACGGATGAGATTAAACTTCCGCAGGTTAACGAGTTCTCAAAGAACGAACTTTTGCAGATGGAAAAGGAAATAACAGGTCTTTATCTCTCGGGTCACCCGATGGATAAGTTTGACGCATATGTTGAATCGTCAGGTTGTGTGAGAACATATGACATTCTCGAGGCGGGAAAAAACGGAGCCCGTCTAAAGGACTCTGCCAAGGTTTCTCTTTGCGGTATTATAAATCATATTACCGTTAAGCAGACCCGCTCAAATAAAGCCAATATGGCTTTTGTAACGCTGGAGGATTTGTACGGTTCCGTTGAGGTTATTCTTTTTCCGAATGTTTATACACGCTTTGCCTCGCAGATTGTTCAGGGCAATGTTATTACGGTGAGCGGTACCGTCTCCGTCGAGGAAGATAAGGAGCCCAAAATACTTGTAAACTCCGTGTCTCTCCCGAAAGAAACGCTGACTGCAAAACCGCAGAAGAAAAAGCGTATGGGCCTTTTTTTGAAATTTTCGTCTCATAATGATAAGGCATTGGACGGGGTAAAGAAAATTCTTGCATCCCATAAAGGAAGTCTGCCGCTTTATTTCTATTTCGAGGATACAAAAAAATACGAACTCGCTCCAAAGGATAATTTTGTCGCTCAAAGCGAGACCCTCATTTTTGAACTTAGGGCACTGCTCGGAGACGGCAATGTTGCATTAATTATATAACACTTGACAATATATGCCTTTTTAAGTAAAATAGATGTGTTATATGTGTATATTATAATATTTAACTTATATGTGTTTGTTTACGGAGGATACTATTATGAAAACTATCGCAGTATTAACCAGCGGCGGTGATGCACCGGGCATGAATGCGGCTGTCCGTGCAGTAGTAAGAACAGCATGTGAAAACGGAATTAAGGTTTACGGCGTTGTAAGAGGATATAACGGCCTCATCAACGGCGACCTTATCGAGATGGATTTACGCTCGGTTTCCGATATTATTAATCGTGGCGGTACAATTCTTTATTCCGCAAGAAGTAAGGAGTTTGCAACTGAAGAGGGTATGCAAAAGGCTATTGATACCTGTAAAAAGTTCGGTATCGAGGGCGTTGTTGTAATCGGCGGCGACGGTTCGTTCAGAGGTGCTCGTGACCTCAGCGAAAGAGGTATTCCGTGCGTAGGACTCCCCGGCACCATCGATAACGATATTGCGTGTTGTGACCACACTATCGGCTATGATACCTGCCTTAATACCATTATGGAAATGATAGACAGACTTCGTGACACTTCGGAGTCTCACGACAGATGTTCTGTTGTAGAGGTTATGGGCAGAAGAGCAGGCTGGCTTGCTCTTAATTCAGGCATTGCCTGCGGCGCAACCTCTATCCTTATCCCCGAGGTTCCCTTTGACATTGAAAGGGATGTTATTCAGCGTATGCGTAAGACCATGCTCACCGATAAGAAGCACTTTATTATCGTTGTTGCAGAAGGCTGCGAAATAGACGTTCATGACCTCGCTAAAGAGATTGAGGAAAAGACGGGAGTTGAATCCAGAGCAACCGTTCTCGGCCATACTCAGCGTGGCGGCTATCCTACCGCAAGAGACAGAGTTATGGCTACAAAGATGGGTAACTATGCAGTAAAACTTCTTATGAACAATATCGGTAATCGTGTCGTTGCAGCTCAAAAGGAAGATGTTGTTGACTACGATATTTTTGAGGCTCTTAATATGACAAAAACTATCGATATGAACCTTTATAACATAGCTCACGAGGTATCTATCTGATTTCGTTTGCTTAATTTAATACATAGCATTTGGGGCGTTCTGTGAACGCCCTTTTTGTAAAAAAGGAGCAGTAATGCCCGTTAAGAAAAAGAAGAGAAGAAAAACAAAGAAAAAAATTAAACAACTTAAAAAGTTTGATATAAAGAAATTTATAAAAAAGAATACCGTGCCTATTATCGCTGTTGTTGTTGCGCTTGCCGTTTTGATTGTTTGCACTGTAATCGGCTCATCGGGTAGGAAACTTCCCAATCCTCTGCCCAATCTCAATAAGGATGTTGCATTCGGCGTTGATGTTTCCTCTTACAATGAAGATATTGACTGGCAGTCGCTTAAAGATGAGGTGGATTTTGTTATAGTCCGTGCAGGCTATACGGGCTACGCAAAGGGCAATATCTGCCTTGATGACAGGCTTTATGATAATTTAAGCGGTGCAAATGACGCCGGCATTCCCGTAGGAGTCTATTATTATACCCAAGCCACTACCGTTAAGGAGGCTAAGGAGGAGGCAAGGTTCGTTTTGCATCATATAAAACGGTATGATATTTCGCTCCCTGTTTTTATAGATTACGAGTACGCTCAGCAAAACGGCGAATTTGTCGGCAGGCTTTACGACGCCTCTCTCTCAAAAGACGCTGCCGCCGATATAATAAATGCTTTTTGTAAGGTTATCGAGGACGCAGGTTATCAAAGCGGCGTTTACGCTTCGAGTTCAACCTACACAACCGAGATAAAAACGGAAAGCATCTTAAAAAGCAGTTACATTTGGGTTGCCGATTATAACGATAAGGTTACATATAAGGGCGACTGGGATGTTTGGCAGTACACGGAGCAGGGCGAACTGAATTCGATAGGCTCTCGCTTTGTCGATATGGATTATTGGTATTTGTAACGGAGATAATATGAAAAAATTTGTTTCGCTTTTAGTCAGTATTGTGCTGATAACGTTGTCTGTCGTACCGGTCTATGCAGGTACGCAGAGTACGCTGAATATTAATTCCGGTGCTGTGTCTCATGATGTGTCGCCGACGCTTTACGGCATCAGTCTTGACGATTCGGCTTTTGCCTCAGACGGCGGACTCGGAGCACAGATGGTTAATAATAATTCGTTTGAGTATTCCTTAAACGGCGAACTTGCGTGGAAGAAGACCGATGTGTCAACCGCTCTTTCGACTCAAACTCCGCTTAATAAAAACAACCCAACTTACGAGACCGTCTCTGTTGATAAAAAGGGCGAACTTTCAAATCTCGGCTACGCTGCTTTGTTTGACGAAAACGGTGAGTATTCCGCTTCGGGTTTGGAAAAGGGTGCAATGCACTTTACCAAAGGAGAAACCTACACATTTACCTGCTTTTTGAAAAATGAGAACTATGACGGCAAAATCGGCGTGTATCTCAATTCTTCATCTAATAAAAACGATGTTGTTCAACTTGATTTGGGCGAATTGAATAATAAATCGTGGAAAAAATTTACGGCGAAACTTACCTCTTCTGCAAACGAGGACGGCGAGTTGACGGTTAAATTCAGCGGTAGCGGTGCACTTTGTATAGACTCCGTCAGCCTCACTCCCGATAGCAGTTACGGAGCAGGTGACGAGATGTGGAAAAATGCGTGTCTCCGCCCCGATTTGGTGTCCGCTCTTAAAGAACTCAAACCGGGGTTTATACGCTTTCCGGGCACCTGCACAGCTGAGAGCGATGATTCGTCCGCTATCGTATCTTGGAAAGATACAATAGGAAAACCCGAGGAAAGACGGCAGACGGTCAGCGTTAATAATGACAGCGACGGCGGCGTTTATCTTAATTCGTCCGATTATGTCGGCTATCACGAGTATTTTCAGCTTTGTGATGATTTGGGCGCAACTCCCGTGCCCGAGGTAAGTGCAGGCGTTGCGTGCCAGACTAATGCAAAATATGACGATTATGTTCAGGCGCTTAATAAAACATATATGACAGACGAGCAGTTTGAGGCTTATCTTTCGGAGCAGTATTCTCTCTCAAAAAGTGAGATTAAGAGCAGAGTTCAATATATTAATTCGCTCGGTATTAATTCAAAAGCGGATTTCGATAACTATGTTTCCTCCGTGTCGCTCACTCCCGGCACGGACAAATTTAAGAATTATGTTCAGGACGTGCTCGACTTAATCGAGTACGCAAACGGCGATTCAAAAACCACTTACTTTGGCTCTTTGAGGGCACAAAACGGAAGCGTACAGCCCTTTGAAATGAAGTATATTCAAATCGGCGGAGATAATTACGGAGAAGCATATTGGCGTAATTTTGCCGAGATAAAAAAGGCTGTTAACGAAAAATATCCCGATATAACCGTTGTCGCTTCTTGCGGTACGGATTTTGAGGGCAGTGATTTTGAGGACGCAAAGAATAAAATTGCCGCTTCTTATTCCGATGCGACAGCGTTTGAGAGTATTGTCGGCAGCAAAGAAAAACCTCTGTCGAACTTTGTCGGCAGATATGACAGTTATGCAAGGGACGGCGCAAACGTGATTGCCTCCGTCTCCTCGCTTGCCCTTGACGAAAAAAAGCAGGGCAGAAGCGATAATGCCTATAACGCCTGCGATACTGCGGCATTTATGCTCGGTGCGGAGAAAAACAGCGATGTCGTTTCCATGCTGTCCTATTCAAAGGCACTTTCAAAATCGCACGCCGATAAAACAAAAACTTCGCTCATTTGGTTTGATAACGAGAATGTCGTGCTCACTCCCGAATATTATGTTCAGTTGCTTTTTGCAAATAATGTGGGCACAAAAACGCTCAGCGCAGATTTTACCGACCGACCGCAGGGCGTTACCCAAAGCGTCACCATAGATGAAAAATCACAAACTCTTTATGTCAAACTCGTTAATACAGGCGGCAAAAAGGAAAAAATAAACGCTAATCTTAACGGCTTTGATAATCTTGCAACGGCATCTGTTCTTTCTCTTGAAAGTGAGTACAAAACGGCGTATAATTCAAGTGAAAAGCAAACCGTTGCGCCAAAGAGTAAGGATATTCAAATCAGCGGCGACTCCTTTACCGTGACCTTACAGCCTTATAGTGCGACAGTTGTAAGAATACCGTACGGTACCAATGTCGGTGCTTCGCTTTATAAAATACCGAATACTGTTAATACGGAGGTTAAATCATATATTCCCATGTCTGTTAAAATGTTAATTATTTTAATGGTTGTTATTTTTATTCTCGCAACCGTTATAACTTATTTCGTTTATTCAAAGGTTGTCCTTAAAGGCAAAAAACCCGATTTCAAAAACAAGAATAAACCGAGCGATAAAGATAAAAAAGAAGATGAATAAAGCAAAACACCGACTGGGTTAAATCTCGGTCGGTGTTTTGTCTATATCGTGTCTCATAGGCTCCCTTATTAAGGGAGGCTTATATATTAATTTGTGTGTTATTCGTTCTGCATAAAATATAATCCGTTGAAACTTTGTAGTAATCCGCCAGCGTAATCAGATGATGAACAGGCAGTTCGTTTGCCCCTCGTTCGTATCGTGCGTACATTGTTTGAGACGTTTTGAGCACATCGGCTATTTCCTGCTGGGTCTTGTCGTTGTCCTCTCTCAAATCCTTTATTCGTTTAATATAGTCCATAATATCACTCCTTGCTACAATTATATGTAGTACAAAAGTTTACTATTGACTTTAGTAAATATCTTTACTATACTTAAATTGAATAATTATAATTTCAGGAGGAGTATATTATGAATGATTCAAAAGAAAAAAACAATAGAGTCGTCGGCAAGGTGATTGCCGTAATTGTAGCTTTTGCAGTAATGCTTGCCACTTCGTTTGTTGTGGCAAATTTTGTGCATAATCGTGATAATTCTCAGACGGTGTCTAAGGTACAAAACGGACTTTCCGCATATGAACTTGCAGTAGAGCAGGGCTATGACGGAAGCGTTCAGGATTGGCTCGATTCGCTAAAGGGTAAGTCGGCTTACGATATTGCAGTGGAAAACGGCTATTCGGGAACAGAAAAGGATTGGTCTAAGGCACTTGAATTTAGCGCAAAACAGGAAACATCGGAAATAAAAACCGCATATTTTACCGACACGGGTAAACTTGTTATTGAACTTTCCGACGGCACTTCTATTAATGTAGGTACTGCTAAGGGACTTAACGGAAAGAACGGTCTTGACGGTAAAGACGGTAAAAACGGCATTAACGGAAAAAATGGAATTAATGGTAAGAACGGCACAAACGGACTGGACGGCAAGGACGGTATAAATGGTACAAACGGCATTGACGGCATTGACGGTCAAAACGGAGCAGACGGACAGGACGGTGTCGGCATTTCACAGGCAGAGATTAATTCCGACGGAGAACTCGTGCTTACATTATCCGACGGTACTGCCGTAAATCTTGACCGTGTTGTCGGAGCAAAAGGAGAAAAAGGAGACAAGGGCGACCAAGGTGAGCAGGGTCTCAAAGGAGAAAAGGGAGATAAAGGCGACCAAGGCGAGCAGGGCATACAAGGCGAAAAAGGTGACAAGGGTGACCAAGGTGAGCAAGGTCTCAAAGGTGAAACAGGTGCCGCGGGTCGTGACGGTATAGACGGTATTAACGGTACAAACGGAGTTGACGGAAAAGACGGCAAGGACGGAACCAACGGTATCAACGGTCAGGACGGTGTCGGTATTCAAAATATTCTTGTTACTTCCGACGGCAATCTTAATGTAACTCTCACTAACGGTACAACCCTCGAACTCGGAAATATCAAGGGCGCAAAGGGAGATAAAGGAGATAAAGGCGACCAAGGTGAACAGGGCGTTCAAGGCGAGAAAGGCGATAAGGGCGACCAAGGCGAGCAGGGCATACAAGGCGAAAAAGGTGAAACAGGTGCCGCAGGTCGTGACGGCGTAGACGGTATCAATGGTACAAACGGCAGAGACGGTATTGACGGACAAGACGGTGCTGACGGTATCGGTATTTCCAATGTAAACATTAATACAAATGGTGAACTTGAACTGACTTTTTCTGACGGAAGAAATATAAATCTCGGTAATGTTAAGGGCTCAAAAGGTGACAAAGGCGACCAAGGCGAGCAAGGTCTCAAAGGTGAAAAAGGTGATAAGGGTGACCAAGGCGAACAGGGCGTTCAAGGTGAAAAAGGCGACAAAGGCGACCAAGGTGAGCAAGGTCTCAAAGGAGAAAAGGGAGACAAAGGCGACAAGGGTGACCAAGGTGAGCAGGGTCTCAAAGGAGAAAAGGGAGACAAAGGCGACAAGGGTGACCAAGGTGAGCAGGGCATACAAGGCGAAAAAGGTGAAACCGGTGCCGCAGGTCGTGACGGCATAGACGGTATTAACGGTACAAACGGTAGAGACGGTGCCGATGGTCAGGACGGTGTAGGTATAGCCGATGTAAGCGTTGCAGACGGCGGTGTGCTTACTGTTACACTCGCTAACGGAACAACTCTCAATTTGGGTAACATTAAGGGTGCAGACGGAATCGGTATCTCTAAATCCGAAATCACAGCAGACGGCGATCTTGTGCTTACATATTCCGATGACAGCGTTGTAAACCTTGGCTCTGTAATGGGAGCAGACGGTGCCGACGGCAGAGGTATTCAGTCCGTTGCCGTATCAACCGACGGCGAATTAATTGTAACTTATACGGATTCTGCCGTTGTAAACCTCGGCTCGATTAAGGGCGAAAAAGGTGATAAAGGCGATAAGGGAGACAAGGGCGATAAAGGCGACGCAGGCAGAGGCATTGCAAAAACCGAACTCGTAAACGGCGAACTTATCATCACCTACACCGACGGAACAAGCGATAATTTAGGAAAAATCTCAAATGATGATAACATATATTCTTCTGGACTCGAATATACCCTTAATGAAGATAATAATTCATATGCTGTTTCGGGTATTGGCGAATTACGTGATTCTAAAAAAATTGTAGTACCTGCAACTTATAAAGGAAAACCGGTAACAACAATTAAGTATAGAGCTTTTAATAGTTCACAACTTGAAGAATTAACACTACCTTCCACAATAACAACAGTGAAATCAGATGCATTTAGATGTGATATTAAAAAATTATATTTTGCAGGTAGTTTATCTGAATGGTGTTCAATTAATTTTGATGATGATGATGCCACTCCATTTTACAATTCTAATAATATTGCTACAGATACAGAATTATATATCAATAATGAATTGTTGACAAGTGTAATAATTCCGAGTGATATTACAAAAATTAATTCTTCTGCATTCTTTAATTGTAGCAGTATTAAAGAGGTAATAATTCCAGAAAATATTATTTTTATTGGTAAGCATGCTTTTAATAAATGCAATTCATTAACAAGTGTTACATTTGCAAATCCTAACGGTTGGCATTATAAATTTGAGGATAACATTGAAAGAACTATGGATGTTTCTGTAATGGCTGACAGTAAATCAGCGGCAAGTAGATTAAAGGTTTTTGGACATGATTTATATAAATAACTTTATAGCGAGGTCTATTATTAGTGAAAATTATTGTTAATGCTTTTAGGAAAGAATATTGTCTTTATGATGAAAATATGGCGGATTTTGATAGAATTATATTTAGGTTAAAAGAGAAATATGGAAACAAAAATATAAATTATTATGAAACGACATCTGATATGTTTAATGAGGATTGTGAAATAGAGAAATTAAGAGGAAGTAAAAGAGTAAATTTAGGTGATTGACTGTAATTAAAAACAACCCAAAGTCATTAGACTTTGGGTTGTTTTCATAGGGGGGCGAACTGCGTTCGCCTTTTGTATCTATCTTACCACTTCAAATTATGCAGCTGACCCTTTTGCACTAATTCGGGGTAGCCCCATTGGCGAAGTACCTCGTATGTGCCGATTGCCACAGCGTTTGACAGATTAAGGCTTCTTATTATGCCTCTCATCGGCATACGCACGCAGAAATCGTGATTGTCCTTTAACAGTTCCTCGGGCAATCCCTTTGTTTCCTTGCCGAAAACAAGATAGCAATGGTTAGGATACTTAATATCCGAGTGTGCCTGCTCTGCTTTGGTCGTGAAATAATAGAACTGTCCGCCTTTGTTTTTCTCAAAAAATTCCTCGGTGCTGTCGTAAAAGGTGATGTCGAGCTTGTCCCAATAGTCAAGACCTGCCCTTTTTACCTGCTTGTCCGTAATGTGAAATCCCATAGGGCCGACAAGGTGAAGTCTTGCGCCCGTTGCCGCACAGGTTCTTGCAATGTTGCCTGTGTTTTGCGGAATTTCAGGCTCTATCAGCACTATGTTAAGCGAGTGTTCCATTTATATATACCTCTTCAATGTTAAAATTCTCGTCGGTTACGATAAGGTCGGCACATTTTCCTACCGAAATCGAGCCGATTTTTTTATCCTCTCCGATTGCTCTTGCAGGGTTAATTGTGCAGGATTTAATCGCCGTCTTAAAATCAATGCCGAAGTTGAGCAAATTCTTGAACTCGTCAAATACATTGGTAATCGAAGCGGCGATTGTGCCGTCCGATAAGCGTGCAACGGTGTAGCCGTCCTTTACATATGTCATCTGTCCGCCCAGTTCAAACTCGCCGTTCCCGAGTCCTGCGCCACGCATAGAATCGCTGATTACGCAGGCTCTGTCCTCGCCTAAAATCTTAAATGTATTTCTTAGCACCGTCGGGCAAATGTGCGCTCCGTCACAGATGAGTTCGCATGTAATGCCGCTGTCGAATGCGACGCCCACAACTCCTGCCTCACGGTGCGTCATCGGGGTCATTGCGTTGAATAAATGCGTTGCGTGATTAACTCCGCTCTTTATCGCCTCTGCCGATTCTTCTGCGTTCGCCGCAGTGTGACCGATTGAAACGGTTGCTTTTTTGCTTGCGTGCTCGATAAATTTCTTGCTGTCAAATGCCTCGGGTGCTATCGTGATTAACTTCATCAGTCCCTTGCTCGCATCGTATAATCTGTTGAAATCGTCAACGGTGCCGGGTATAACATAATCCCCGTTTTGTGCTCCCTTTTTGCTCATGGCGATGAACGGACCCTCAAAATTGATTCCTGCAATCTTTGACCTGCCTGCCTTGCCGTTCTTGGCGTAATCGGAGATGACCCCTGCAATGTTGCACAGCCTGTCGATAGGCAGAGTCATTGTTGTCGGGCAAAACGAAGTAACGCCTCTTTTTGCAAGATATGCACTTATTTTGTCGAGAGCCTCGGGCGTTCCGTCGCTCGAGTCGCCGCCGTCGCCGCCGTGAATGTGAATGTCTATGAAACCGGGCATAATTATTTTGCCGTTCATATCCTTGCCTTCGCCGTCGATTATGCCTATCTCTGCTATTTTTCCGTTTTCGATTTTTATGTCGCCGAATTCTTTTTCAAATTCTTCGTTTATGAATGTGCAATTTTTAAGTATCATTATTCGTACTCCTTAAGTATTTTGTACGACAGTTCTTGGAGTTGCTCAAATCGCTCGAGTTTTCCTATCTCTGCTCTGAGTTTTGCGCCGCCTCGCATACTCTTTGTGTAATATGCGGCGTGGTGGCGTGCCTCTCTCATTGCCGTGTACTCGCCTTTGTATTCTATGATTTTTTGTATGTGTTTTAGCATTACCGCCATTTTCTGCGTAATGCTCGGCTCGGGTAAAACTCTGCATTCGTCAAGATAGGCGTTGATTTTTGAAAACACCCATGGATTTCCCAGCGCACCTCTGCCTATCATTATTGCGTCTGCGTTCGTTTTTTCCAGCATAATCGCTGCCGACTGTTCGTCTTTTATGTCTCCGTTTGCGATAACGGGAATGCCGACGGCTTTTTTTACTTGTGCAATTATGTCAAAATCCACGCTGCCGCTGTACATTTGCTGCCTTGTCCTGCCGTGCACCGCCACTGCGCTCGCACCCGCCTTTTCGGCGAGTTCAGCCATTTCGACTGCGTTTACGCTCTCTTCGTCCCAGCCTTTTCGGATTTTAACCGTTACGGGAATGTTGACCGCTTGCACCACCGCTTTGGTTATTTCGTAAGCAAGCTCGGGCCTTTTCATAAGGCTCGCTCCTCCGCCGTTCATTGCAATTTTCGGAGCAGGACAGCCCATATTTATGTCTATTATGTCCGGATTGAAGTCAAGGCATTTTACCGCCGCTTTCGCCATAATTTCGGGGTCATCGCCGAAAATCTGCGCCCCTGCCGGTCTGTCATTGCCTAAGGTCAAAAGTTGAGCACTCTTTTTGTCGCCCATGGTCAGTCCCTTTGACGATACCATTTCGCTTACGGTATATGCCGCACCGTATTGCACGCACAATTCCCTGAATGCTAAATCCGCTATTCCTGCCATCGGGGCTAAAAATGCTATGTGATTAAATTCTAAATCCTTTATTTTCATATGTAAACCTTTTCACTTTCTTATGCCTAATATATCACAAAATATCTTTAATTACAATTATTATGTATTTATTACATTGATGCTGTGATAATTTACCATAATTTTATAAAATGCCGAAAAGGTGTGTATTTCCTCTTGACATATTTGTAATATTGTGTTACTCTTTTGTTACCTTAAAAAACAACAAAATATTGACGAAAAATGTTTGAATTTTTGTACTACACAATATATTGTATAGTGCTGATGAAAATGTTATGTATTTTGTTGATATAAATGATTACATTTTGGAAAAAAAGGCGTATCTTTTATTCCATTTTTTATTGCCTTTTGGTATAATATTTTATGTGTGAATTTGCACATATTTTTATTTTTGCTTTTAATACTATAAATATATGAAATTCCTCAAAGATTGGAGGGCTGAAATTGGATAATTTTGTTATTAACGGCGGACACGAACTGTTCGGCGAGGTTAGCATCAGCGGTGCAAAGAACGCAGCCGTTGCCATTATCCCTGCGGCTATACTTGCGGATGATGTCGTAAGAATAGAGAATATACCGCAAATCAGCGATGTTCAGCTTATTATCGAAATTCTTGACAGAATGGGCGCAGACATTAAGCTTGTGAATAAGAACACTCTTGATATAGATACTTCTAATATTAATTACCAGAGCGTTCCGTATGAACTTACATCTCATTTCAGGGCAAGTTACTATCTCATAGGCGCAATGCTCGGCAGATTTAATCAGGCAGAGGTTGCTATGCCGGGCGGATGCAATTTCGGCGTAAGACCTATTGACCAGCATATCAAGGGCTTTGAGATGCTCGGCGCAGATGTTGACATAGTTGACGGTATGGTTTGTGCCAAAGCGGATAAACTTATGGGCACATCTATATATATGGATGTCGTTTCCGTAGGCGCAACTATTAATATTATGCTTGCCGCAGTTAAGGCAAGAGGACTTACCATAATCGAAAACGCAGCCAAAGAGCCGCACATAGTTGACCTTGCAAACTTCCTTAACTCAATGGGTGCGGATGTCAGAGGCGCAGGTACGGATGTAATTAAAATCCGTGGTGTAGAAAAGATGCACGGCTGTACCTATTCTATCATTCCCGACCAAATCGAGGCAGGCACATATATGGTTGCTACTGCTGCGTGCGGCGGAGATGTTCTTATTAAGAATGTTATTCCAAAGCACCTTGAATCTATTTCAGCAAAGCTTGAGGAAGCAGGCGCAGAGGTTATCGAGTATGATGACGCTGTTCGTGTAACAAGATTTAAGGCTCTTAATAAATGCAATGTAAAGACTATGCCTCATCCGGGCTTTCCCACCGATATGCAGCCGCAGATGGCAGTGCTTCTCTCAATCGCAAACGGTACGAGCATTCTCTCCGAGAGCGTTTGGGATAATCGTTTTCAGTATGTCGGTCAACTTCTTCGTATGGGTGCCGATATTCAGGTTGACGGTAAGGTTGCCGTAATTGTCGGAGTACCTAAACTTGCGGGAGTTTCTGTTAAGGCTACCGACCTTAGAGCAGGTGCGGCTATGATAATCGCAGGACTTGTTGCCGAGGGAACAACCACTGTCGAGGATATTGTTTATGTTGACCGTGGATATGAGGATATTGTGGAAAAACTTTCCGCTCTCGGTGCGGATATTAAGCGAGTATCCGTAAATGACGATAATGCTGTCCAAACAGCAGGCTAAAATATAAAATCAATCCTCGTCGCACGGCGGGGATTTTTTGATGAAAAGGAGGGTGAAATATGTCAAAGGCGTGCCAACTTTTTTCCGGCAGTAAGGGCAATTCCATATATCTTTCCTGCTCGAGTGGAAAGTTTTTGATTGATGTCGGCGTCAGTGCAAAAAGAATAGAAAAGGCACTTGATGAAATCGGAGTTTCACCTAATGACCTTTGTGGCATATTTGTCACCCACGAGCACTCCGACCATATCAGCGGACTGCGGGTTTTCGCCTGTCGATATAACCTTGATGTTTATGCTCACCCCGACGTTATCGTCGCCATGCGAAATACAAAAAAGATAGACGATAAGGTCAAAACTAAGGAAATCAGTTCACCGCTCGAACTGTCGGGAGTTAAGATTATTCCTTTTGAAAACAGCCACGACAGCGTTGCCTGTCTCGGTTACAGATTTGATATGAGCGACGGCAGAAGTATTTGTGTTTGTACCGATACGGGTTATGTCACCGATGACGCAAGAGAAAAAATGCAGGGTTGCGATTTGGCTTTTCTCGAGTCGAATCACGAGGTCACCATGCTCCAAAACGGCACATATACATATCAACTCAAGCAGAGAATACTTTCAAACAGCGGACACCTGTCAAACGATTCCTGCGCCGAATATGCCTGCGAACTGGTAAGGGGCGGTACTACGAGAATTGTTCTTTCTCATTTGAGCAGAGAAAATAATATGCCCGATATTGCTTATCAGACAACTCTTTGTGCGCTCAGGCAGGAGGGCTTTAAGGAAAATAAGGATTTCAGACTCAGCGTGTCACCGCAGGAAAATCACGAAAGACCCATTGTTTTATGATTAAGGTTAATGTTATTGCCGTAGGCAAGTTAAAGGAAAAATATTTAAGAGAAGCGTGCAACGAATATGTTAAACGCCTCGGCGCTTTTTCTAAGGTGAGTATTGTCGAGGTGTCGGAGGAGAGATGCAGTGATAATCCGTCGCCGTCCGAAATCGAAACCGTAAAAGATAAAGAGGGCAAGCGTATAATTGCAAAGATTTTGAAATCTTCCTTTGTCATTCCGCTTTGCATCGAGGGCACTCAGTATTCGAGCGAGGATTTTTCAAAGAAAATAGAAGCCGCATCCGTTTCGGGCGTGAGCGATATTACCTTTATAATCGGCGGTTCGTTCGGGCTGAGCGATGAGGTTAAGTCGCTCGGTAAAATGAAACTCTCCTTTGGTAAGATGACGCTTCCGCACCAACTGATGAGGGTGGTTTTGCTCGAGCAGGTTTACCGTGCGTTCTCCATTTCAAATAACGGCAAATATCACAAATAATCTTTATCGCCTCGGTAAAACTAATACCGAGGTGTTTTTTATGCGAAAAAACAATGGAACATATTATTTTGACGAGCCGCCTTTAATTGTTGCGAGCGCAGGCGTTGCAGGAAAAAAAGAGGGCGAGGGTCCGCTTAAAAATTACTTTGACGCTGTGTTTGAAGATACGACAATGGGTGTAAACAGTTTTGAGCAGGCTGAATCCGCCATGCTCCACGACGCTTTTATCCGTGCTTTGTCTAAGGCGGGCAAAAGCCCGTCGGAGATTGATATGGTTATGTGCGGCGATTTGCTCGACCAATGCGTAGGCTCGTGCTTTGCACTTAAGGATTTGGAAATGCCGTTTGTCGGTATGTACGGTGCGTGCTCAACTATGGCGCTGACTTTGTGCAATGCCTGTTTTGCCGTTGACGCAGGGGCAAACACCGTTGCCGTCGGTGCTTCGAGCCACTTTGCCTCCAGTGAAAGACAGTTTCGTTTTCCGCTTGAATACGGAGGACAGCGGCCGCAGACTTCACAGTGGACGGTAACGGGAGCAGGTGCGGCAGTAGTGCAAAACCCAAAAACCGCCGCCGAAAGCGAAAAGGGTTCGCCACATATTTCCGCTGTTCATATCGGCACTATTACCGACCTCGGCATTAAGGACGCAAACAATATGGGAGCGGCTATGGCGCCTGCCGCAGCGAGAACGATAGGCGGCTTTTTGTCCGATACCGGCACTTCGCCCGATGACTATGATATGATTGTTACAGGCGATTTGGGCTATACGGGCAGTACGCTTTTGTATGAACTTATAAAGAGGGAATACGGCGTTGATATTCGTTCGGTGCATAAGGATTGCGGTCTTATGATTTTTGATTTGGAGGAGCAGGATGTTCATTCGGGAGGCTCGGGTTGCGGTTGCAGTGCAAGCGTGCTTTGCTCGTATTTGCTCGGCGAAATGAATAAGGGTCGATTGCATAAAATTCTTTTTACCGCCACGGGTGCGCTGATGTCTCCCACCTCGTGCAAACAGGGACAGCCTATCCCCGGTATTGCCCACAGTGTGCTGATAGAAATATAATGTTTGACTTTTGTTAACATATAATGTATATTTAGTATATAAGAGGTCGGTCGTTGCCGACTGTCATAGGAGAAACTGTTCCCATACCGAACACAGAATTAGCCCTCCTCGCAAAATTTTGCGGGGGGGGGTAACTTTATTTTAGGAGGGAAATTATGAGAGAAAATGTAAAGTATATGCTGACTAATTGGCTGAAGTGGGATAAGAGAAGTTTAATCTATTTTCTTATCCGTGTGCCTGCGCTCGTTTTGCAGCCTATTGTAACGGCATATATACCAAAGGCAATGATTGACTGTATCGACAAGGGTGCAACTGTCGGCAGGCTCACACTCGTTGTGGGACTGCTCAGCGTGCTTGTTGTGCTTACCACTTGGCTTGCACCGTTTATGCAGGAATTGTTAAACGG